>Ga0364886_10001_pt1 | contig 238942 bp, 257 predicted proteins | sample ExccelJu500001D3_4_FD_206926 | JGI IMG/M metagenome (GOLD analysis project Ga0364886, IMG submission 206926) | Enriched cells from Trout Bog Lake Hypolimnion, Wisconsin, USA - BchlTB.July23.5000.01.D3 | ecosystem: Environmental > Aquatic > Freshwater > Lake > Hypolimnion/Profundal zone | place... | reverse complement strand
TGCACAAGTTCGCGATAACGCCCTATCCAAGGCCCGATTTGAATTCCGTTGGGAAGATCAATTTAATCTGGGTTTAGATCCCGAGCGCGCTCGTGAATATCACGATGCCACCTTGCCTGCTGAAGGCGCAAAAATTGCGCATTTTTGCTCTATGTGCGGTCCGAAGTTCTGCTCTATGAAGATTACCCAAGAAGTACGTGACTATGCCGCAAGCTTAAAAGCAGAAGGCGTTGATGCAAATAAAGGCATGGAAGAAAAATCGATTGAATTTCGTAAGCGCGGTAGCGAAATCTATCAGTAACATGATTTAATCAGATGAAGCAAAGCATGTTCACTGGTAGTAAATACGCGATTGTGGGTGCCGGCCTAATAGGTCGGTTGCTCGCTGTTGCGTTAGCCAAGCGCGGTGCTCAGGTTGACCTTTTTGAAAAAGGCAGCAAGGATGCCGAACTATCTCCCGCCAGAATTGCTGCAGCGATGCTTGCGCCTCTTGCTGAATCCGCTATTACCGAAGACAACGTAGTACGAATGGGTATTCATAGTCTGCCACGCTGGAAAGAAATACTCGCAGAACTATCCACCCCAGTATATTTCCAGCAAGACGGGACCTTGATTTTGTGGCACCGCCAAGATAGTCAAGATGCTGAACGCTTTAGCTCACATCTCGAGAGAAATGCTCGCAATAACCCCAAGCTTTCCTCTCCAATCAAGCTCACTAAAGAGTCTCTTGCAGAACTTGAGCCTGGAGTGGCTGAGCGCTTTGGTCAAGGCATCTATTTACCGCATGAAGGTCAGTTAGATAATCGTCAGCTACTGAATGCTTTATGGATTGAACTTGAAAAAATCAAGGTCAATTGCCATTGGCACACTGCTGCAGAACCTGAAGATTTACGCGAACAAAGTATTTATGACTGGGTAGTTGATTGCCGTGGTCTCGGTGCAAAACCAAGCTGGGGAAATGATCTTAAAACCTCCAATCCATTACGCGGCGTGCGTGGTGAAGTAGTTCGTCTATATGCACCCGAGGTGAAATTAAGAAGACCTACAAGACTCATTCATCCACGTTATCCGATTTATATCGCGCCAAAAGAAAATGACATTTATGTTGTTGGTGCAACAGAAATTGAATCTGATGATTTATCCGAAATGAGTCTACGCTCTGCAATGGAATTACTGAGCGCGGTCTATACGGTGCATAGCGGTTTTGCAGAAGCCCGTATTTTAGAAATGGCAACGCAGTGTCGCCCTACCCTTAAAGACAATCTCCCGGCAATTAAAGTTGATAGAGCTGTCGCCACTAAAACAAACCTTATGATGATCAATGGTTTGTATCGCCATGGTTTTATGATTTCCCCGGCAATTTTGGATTGCGCCTTAGAGTTATTAGAGCAACCCACAAGTAGCACTGCTCTTGAGTTAGGCGTACACGTGAGCACAAGCAATAATGCAAATTTTGCCAACTCTGCATCTCAAGAGGTCGGCGCATGCGCGTAATCATTAACCAACACGCTTATGACTTGCCTGAGAATAGTCTCGTGCAAGATGCACTTAAATTGATAGAAGCTGCCCCACCTTATGCAGTTGCCGTGAATCTTCAGTTTGTGCCAAAAAGACAATATTCAGAAGTGATTCTTCATGAGAGTGATCGCGTTGAGGTGATCGCTCCAGTAACGGGCGGTTAATGATGAAGTTTTACAACTCTAAAATCTTTATACAAAAAAACCAATAGCTCCATGACAGCCCCACTACCTTCTAATCTTCAGCAAGCAGATAGCTTAGTGCTTTACGGTGAAAGCTTTGCTAGCCGCTTATTGTTGGGTACTTCGCGCTATCCCTCTCCCAAGGTTTTAGAAAACGCAGTTGCGTCCTCCAACCCCGCAATGATTACCGTTAGCCTGCGTCGTCATGGGACAAGTACGACTGAGGCGCATAGTGGCTTTTGGGATTTGCTCAAAAAAATGGCTATACCCGTTTTACCTAATACGGCTGGTTGTCACAGCCCTCAAGAGGTTGTTACAACAGCGCAAATGGCGCGTGAAGTTTTTGAGACGGACTGGATTAAGTTAGAACTCATCGGCGATGACTACACTTTGCAACCCGATACCCTGCACCTTGTACAAACTGCGGAAACTTTAATTAAAGATGGCTTTAAAGTTCTACCGTATTGCACCGAAGATTTGATTTTGTGCCAACGTTTAGTGGATGTGGGTTGCCAAGCGGTTATGCCTTGGGCTGCCCCCATCGGCACCGGCCAAGGCCCTTTAAATCCCTACGCCTTAAAACTCTTGCGCGAACGATTGCAAGTGCCACTTTTAGTAGATGCCGGCCTAGGCCTTCCTTCGCATGCATGCGCTGTGATGGAATGGGGTTTTGATGGCGTACTCCTCAATACCGCTGTAGCTCTGGCTGAAGATCCGGTAGCGATGGCAAAAGCATTCTCAATGGCAGTAGATGCAGGACGCACTGCCTACCTCTCGGGGGCGATGAAAGCTCAGGCATCTGCTCAAGCAAGTACCCCATTAGTTGGCACCCCTTTCTGGCATCAAATTTAAGTAAATATGAGTCTTATTCGTGACCTAGCAGACCAAATCATTACAGCCCATCATGCTGATGACTTAAGTATTCCTATTGTGCAATATTGCATGAGCTCTCCACCTCCAATGATTGATAACGAGCATGCGGCTGATCACTACGAATTGGCTGGCAGCTTAGCCGCTGTTGGAATGGGATTTATTGAGAAAGATGCAAAAGTGCTTGGTAAAGCATGGTCACGCATGGTGCATCAAGATGGTGGCTTTAATCCCTTCAAGTGGCCCAACCGCCCCGAACATTTTGACTTGCTCCCCTGGACTCGCAACATGAACCCTAGGGCTTTTGCTGAATGCCCTAAGCGCCTAGGTTTATATGCAGTGATGCCTGATGCGGATTGGGTCAAGCGTATGGTTGATGCCGAAGTGCCTACTGTCCAACTACGATTTAAATCCGAAGACAACTCTGAAATAGAAAAGCAGATTCATGAATCTGTAGCTGCTGTAAAAGGAAGCAAAACCCTTTTGTTTATCAATGATTATTGGCAAGAAGCTATTTATGCTGGCGCCTATGGTGTCCACTTGGGACAAGAAGATTTAGCGGATGCAGATTTAGACCTAATTCGTAATTCAGGATTACGTTTAGGCGTCAGTACCCATGGCTATGCTGAAATGGTGACTGCCGATCGTCTTTGCCCAAGCTACATTGCTATGGGCGCAGTATTTCCGACGCAATTAAAAGATATGCCTACGGCCCCACAAGGTTTAGGGCGCTTGTATCAATACACCAAGTTAATGAACCATTACCCATTAGTTGCTATTGGCGGTATCGATCAATCCAGCATTCATGCAGTAGCGCAAAGCGGCGTAGGTTCTGTTGCTGTGGTGCGAGCCATTACTGGGGCGAAAGATCCTAAAGCTGCCGTAAAAAAACTTCAAGAGTTGATGCAAATTTAATATTCACTCGGCGCCCTAACGCTGATCCTCTTCACCAATCAAAGCTGTAGGGTAGAACTCAAACATCGGCCACAAGGGTCCGGGTCCCTCGCCAATACTCAAAAAACGCCCTGCCTCCAATCCAGCTTCTACAAAGGCGATAGCTTTGCCAACAGCATGACTTAAATCATGACCATCAGCTAAATAAGTGGCGATAGCAGAGGCCAACGTACAGCCTGTTCCGTGAGTATTGACCGTATTTACGCGGTAATGCTTAAATTCTTTTGACTGAACAATTTCTAAGCCATCTTCAAGGGTGCGCCACATCAAATAATCAGTAATTTGAGTATGTGTGGAATCTAAATGCCCACCCTTAATTAACACCGCCTGAGGACCCATATCTAAAAGCTCTTGAGCGGCTAACTTAAAGTCATTAGGTCCCGTAATATCACGCCCCAGTAATAAGGATGCTTCATCCAAATTTGGAGTAATTAAGCTAGCCAAAGGAAATAAATCAGAGATCATTGCTTGTGCAGTGTCATCACCCCCCAGACTTGCTCCAGAGGTTGCCCTTAGAACTGGATCAAGGACAATTTTCTTGATGCCATGGCGTTTTAAAGCCGAAGAAACGGTACGAACTATCTCTGGACTAGCCAACATGCCAATTTTGACAATATCTATACCAATATCCAATAAAACTGCATCAATTTGAGCTTCGACCACATCAAGATCGACGTCTTGAATGCGAGTTACCCCCAAAGTATTCTGCGCGGTGATGGCTGTAATGACCGACATGCCATATCCGCCCAATGCGGTGATCACCTTGAGATCGGCCTGGAGCCCCGCCCCGCCGCCACTATCGGACCCCGCGATGGTCAATACTTTAGAAATATTCACAGAAGTTTGAAGAGTTGATTTCATCTTGCTATAATATCGGCTTATTCCTCGATAGCTCAGTTGGTAGAGCGCCGGACTGTTAATCCGTAGGTCCCTGGTTCGAGCCCAGGTCGAGGAGCCAAATAAGTAAAAGGCCTAGAGAAATCTAGGCCTTTTGTCTTTACTGGGCCTCATACTCACTTAGATCATTCATCAGGGAATATAAAGAATCGAAGTTAGTGAGGGGGCTGTATCGATCGGTTGAAATCAAGACCAAAAACAAACAGTTAAAAAAACCCACTAAAGCATATAGATTAAATGTTGTGCCATTTATCTTGAAATAGATTCATTACCTGCACTAGGACAAGAGGTGAAGCGCCATGAGAGGTGCAACTAAGACCTTTGAGGTTAAAAGTTGAAGGACACCTTCCCATAGGTAGACCAATCGTATTGGTGATATGTTTGCACTACCTGCTTGCTAGCCCCAATAGCTAGAACAAGGTTTTTGGTAAGGCGATGGGTAACCATCGCATCAATCGGCACGAACCACCCACCACCAGCCGAGTTATATACCGCACCATTTTCATCCCAAAAACGCAGCATGGTATTTGGCGACAACTGAAAACCAATAGTTGGGAACATTTGAAGATTTCGTTGTAGCGCTGGCTGACTAGGGTTGCTTATCTGACTATTATTTTTGCCATCAAAGCCATACATATAGCGCAGTAATGGGGAAAAATCTGTGACATGCAAGATGCTATCAACTTCTGGCATAAACGACCAACCCAATTGCGGCCCCACTGCCCATTGGCCATTATTACCGAAGGGGAAAGTAACACGAGCACCAACCAATGCACCAAGTGGCTTTAAGAAGTACTTATCCTGACCCCATACCGTCAACATCGTATTGCCAGAACTATATTGACCCGAAGTGTTAGACGTAGTGTCTGAGTTATATGAAGAAACTACTGAGGTGTCTAAACGAAATCGCCCTCTCCAATCACCAGCCTCTAGAGGGTTGTAATAGCGTAGTTTTAATATATTTTGATAGTTATCGCTTCCCTGGTAATCATGGTAACCCCAAAATTCCAGCACCCTAGTATCTGTTAATTGCTGAGAGTCGTTATCAAACTTAGATACAGGAACCAATAAATCCTCAGCCCAGGCAGCGGGCAGCATAAAACAGACAAGGAGGAATATGAAAAATTTCAAAAAAGATGTCATTACTATTTAACATTAAATGAAGCCCCTCTATATTAATGTCTTCCAAGCATTGAGGTCTTCAAAAAAAGCTGGATGGATGGATACATCCACCGCTATAACTATGATCGCATTAAACAAAAACTAAAGGGATTAAGCCAAGGGTAATGCCGAACTCAATGCCTCGCCCTAACCTAACTAAATTGTTGAACTTCTTGAGTTCACCTCGGGCTTTTGTTTAGCCTACAATAACCATTCACCCAAAAGGGTGAAGTGCACATATACCTAGGTACAAATTAATCGACCCCAAAAACTATGAGAAATATAAAAATATACGGCCCGTTTTTTGTCGCTCTGACAGCAGCCTGTTATTTATATTTATTAGCACCTAGCATTGAATTGATTGACTATCGAGTCGGTGTCGCAGCAATCTTATTTATCGTCATTCTCCTTGGAATATTTCGGGTTGCTTACTTTGCAGATCACCTAGCCGAGATGTTGGGCGAACCCTATGGAACTTTGTTACTTACTATTTCAGCAACGCTGATTGAAGTTGCCGTCATGATTACCGCTCTCACCCATGGTGACGGTAACCCCACTTTTGTACGTGACACTATCACTGCTACTCTATTTATCATTTTAGGCGGAATGATGGGGCTTTCCATGATTATTGGAGGCTCATTTCATTTAGATCAGAGCATTAATACCAATGGTGCAAGCATGTACCTAGGGCTTTTGATACCACTCGCTTTATTAACCTTAGTGCTGCCTAATTTCACTACCAGCACCATCGGCCCTACCCTTGCCTTATCTCAGGAAGTCTTCATTGGCATTATTGCTTTAGCACTTTATGCGGTATTTATTTTTGCTCAAACCAAAAGATATCGAAATTATTTTGATGATCCCTTTCCATTTGCCGCATCCAGTGAAAAACTCGCAAGCAGTATTGATACAGATAAAAAAGGCCATGAAGTAAGCCCTATCGAATGGAAAAAAGTTCTTTTACCAACATTTTGGTTGGGTGCTTATTTGATTGTGATCATTGTGGTGATTGAAAAATTAGCCATTTTGATTGGGCTTGGTTATGCTCAAATGGGCTTTCCAAAAACCTTGAACGGCACCACGGTTGCTATTCTTGTTTTGGCTCCAGAATGGCTCGCTTGCATTTATGCCGCTAAAGCCAATCACCTTCAAAGGTCACTAAATATTGCATTAGGAAGTGGCTTAGCCACCCTATCCTTAAGTGTTCCAGTCATGCTCTTTTGGGTTGCCTACCATCACCATCACATCATTTTAGGGCTAGAGTCCCGTGAAATCGTCATGCTGTTGACGTCCTTATGGGTTGCTCACGTCTCCCTATCAACGGGTAAGTCAAACATCATGCAAGGCGCAATTCTCTTTATTTTATTTATCTCATCTATCTTTTTGATATTTAATCCATAAGAACGATATTGAAGTTGACTATGATGCCTTGATGAGATTAATCAAGTCAAAGAAGATTAGTTGCGCTACTGAAAACTACCGATGGCTTCGCCGTTAGCCTGAGATTTGAAATAACCATAAACTGACATAACCTCATCGGCATAAAAATTGGCATGATGTTGGGCCCTCTTATTGGGCGTCACTGTCTTGCCACCTAGGTTATAAGCCACGACAGCCAGATAGTCGTCATTAAACTGATTGAGCTGAACTTTTAAATACATAGCCCCTGCTTCTAAATTACTCTCTGGCGATTGAAGCTGCTCTTTGCTAAATCCGAGCTTACGAGCGGTTACTGGAAGAATCTGAACTAGACCTGTTGGACCAGATCGTGAATGCGCATTAGCATTAAAGTGAGACTCGATCGCCACCAAAGATTTTAGTAGTAAGGGGTCAACGCCTACCCTATTGGCAACACTATGAATACTGTCATCCCAGCGCTCTGCATTTCGTTGAATGTCAGCGCAATGTCTATCGGGATTTGGATTACGCAAACACAACTCTACATAAGGGACCTTGGCCATAGCTACACTAATGCCCACCAAAAAGATGAGACAAAAAGAAATAATCAGTTTTGGCAAAAGAGTCATAGGCATCAAGGTTGAATTCTAGAATAATGCATGACAATATGAGAAAAAATTCAAAATGAACATTAATGACGACTTCAAACTTAAAGCAGTAGTACATACAAAAGATTTGGATTGGGAAAATTCCCCCATAGCTGGCGTAGATAGGAAACCACTGGATCGCGTTGGCAGTGAAAATGCCAGAGCAACTACGATTGTGAAATATGGCCCTAATTCCACCTTTTCTCCACACATTCATGCAGGTGGAGAGGAAATACTGGTTCTTGATGGGGTATTTTCTGATGAAGGCGGTGATTACTCTGCCGGCACTTATATACGCAATCCACCCAATAGTGGGCATACGCCCTTCTCTACCAATGGTTGCACCTTATTTGTCAAATTAAAGCAATTTCACCCTGAAGACCACGCCACCTTAAGAATCAATACCACCACAGCACCTTGGTACCCCGGATTGGTCCCGGGACTATCCGTGATGCCCTTACATGAATTTGATGGAGTGGGAACTGCGCTTGTACGCTGGGCACCCAACACCATTTTTAAACCCCATATTCACCCAGGAGGGGAGGAGATCTTCGTCCTGGAGGGTGTTTTTCATGACGAACATGGGTCTTACCCAGCCGGCACTTGGATTAGAAGCCCAAGATTTAGCAAACACGCCCCTTTTACCCAATCCGAGGGTGCCCTGATTTATGTCAAGACAGGTCATTTAGATAACTCATTGGGTTAAATAACCCTAAAAATTAGTAAATATTCGACAAACTCAAGGGGGAATTGCAGCAACATTACTCTACCTTATTGACAGCATGTAACGCTTAGCTACTACGATACTGAAAATAGCAACCTTTACAAAAATAGCTCAGTAGTTACCGCTAAGCCTTATATCGGACGGTCAGACCGGCTGGCTCACTTTCGGGGTATCCCGGCGATACAGGTATTGGCGACACCACGATTGCCATAGCCATTTGGCCCTTCTCCAATCGGGAAACTCAAACTTACTTTGGCATTGCGGAATATCTCATAGTACCTACAGGGAGCTTCTCCAGTAACCAAGCTTTCAACGTCAGCGAAAAACGCTACAAGTCAGATATTCAGATGGGCTTTCAAAAACCTATCATTGAAAATCTGAACGGCATGATTTCCATCGACACCTTGTGTTGGCGGAAACAGCCAATCTTCTGCGGCTTGCCTATCAGCAACTAACGTTGCCCTTAACCAAAAGGCCCTAATGACCACGCAGCTCTGGCAAATCTACAAGATTAATCAAATCTTCACAGTGGGTGCGTCCTATTTTTAAGTTGCTGGCGGCGCCACTGCGGTGAACAATGTTTACCAAAACAATATCACCAATACCCAGAGATACTTGCTTGGCGGTCTTGAGCATACGGAGTTTGGTAGATTTTCTCTGCAGTATGGTCGTGATATGGAAATTAAGAATGGCTTTGTCCAAACACAAGTACTAGTATTGCAATTTATGAGAGAGTTCTAAAGGACTTCTTTAGACTGACTTCAAAGAGTAGATCAGCCCAACATTCTTTGACTTACAAATGATCGATCTCCACCAGTAACAGGGTCTTTAAAATGAATCTCTTTGGCCAATAGTTGCAAAGGTTTAGTAAAGTCCAAGTCATACTCTTGATAAGGTGTGAGAACTGGATAAATCTGATCGAACTTCATGGGAATACCCAAAGCGTTAAGATGGCAACGCAATTGATGCTTCTTGCCACTGCCCGGAGTTAAGCGATATTTAGCCCAAAACCCCATCAGCTCAATCAGCTCAATATAAGTATCTGTATTGGCTTTGCCATCGATTTCTCGCATTTGCAAAAAGTGTTCTGACTCTTCTATTCGGCTACGATAAGTGATGGGCAATTTTGCGCTAAGCTCTTCTGAATAAGGAGCAATAGCTTCATAAACTTTTGTTACCGCACGGTCTCTAAATAGATTTTGATATGCAGATCTTTCATATGGTCGAACTGAAAACACCACTAACCCTGCGGTATCACGATCAATCCGATGTATAGGGCTTAAGGTCTGTATCCCTGTTTTTTTCTTTAAGCGGTTGAGTAAGGTCTGATGCAGATATAAGCCACTCGGCGTTACTGGTAAAAAATGGGGCTTATCAGCCACCAGAATATGCTCATCCAAATACAGGATGCTTTCTTCAAAAGGAATTTCAGGCTCACGTGCTAAGCGCCTGAAATACATCAAATGGGAATTAGGCAAATAGGCATCGCTAGCAGCTACAGCTTGACCATCAATAGTCATCACCAAGCCCTCGGAAAAGCGTGCCCTCCACTCAGTAATCTCAATATGAGGGAAATTTCCTACAAAGAAATCCAATAAAGTGGGATAACCCTTCCCCGCTGGCAAATAAACCCGCGAAGCAGATACTCCCTCGGAATTTACTTTCATGCTTGAGCAGTTGTGGCCATAGATAGCCAGATTTTAGTGCCTTTCCATTGGGGAGAATATAAATAGATGCATTGATTGCGCCATTAATTGCCGCATTAATTAACACATTCATCCTCATAAAAAAACGAAAACCACCCGAAGGTGGTTTTGTCATCAAAGTAAAAAACTTACTTCTTAGCAGTTACAAAGCCAATTGCCAAGTCATCAACAAACTCAACCAAAACATCATCGCCAGCTTTGAATTTCTCTAAACCCAGAACAGATTTAGCAACTTTAGCTTTTTGGATTTCGCCATTTGGCAATTTGAAAGTTACTAAACGGTTTTGAACGTCAATAGATTCGATCTTCACTGTTGCAAAAATAGTAGTTGAAGTTTCGGTAAATGGTTTAGCGTTAGGGCCCTTGCCACGTACAACTACTTTAGTTACCCCAGAAGCGCCTGGTTGCTGACCCTTACCTGCTGCTGTTAAACCTACTGCTACGGCTTGAGCGTAATCTACTACCAGTACATCACCCTTTTTAACATTCTTCAAATTGGGGATATGTTTAGGAACATGGATACCGACTAAGTTATCGCCATCTTTCAAAAAGACTACGCGATCTTTCAAGTCGACTGAATCTACAGGGGCTGTAATGGAAACCAGTTCAGCATCTAAAGGCTCAACATTTTGAGCCTGTACATTCAAACCTAATGAACCTATAAAAGCCGCTACCAATAATAATTTTTTCATTTCTTTCCTTTTTTATTAATAAAATTAATACTCATTATTTTACCCATTAAAACCAATATTTCAGTCCAATATTCTTACATATGATTTTCAAAATTCGATATAGGTCAATGAATTTTTATCAAAAGTTAATCCTTACGAATCCTTACCGCCATTAAAACTTTTTCTTGATCAAATACAGACCAATGAAGAAGTTGAGTACCCCTAAACTGGCAACATAGTAAGCAGGCGCCATAGAGCTAAAGGGTAGTAACAAGCTAATAAAGATAGGGGTTAGGCCACCTAAAATTGCATAAGTGACGTTGTAAGAAAACGAGAGCCCTGAAAATCTCACTTCCGGAGGGAAGGATAAAACCCCAATAGATGGAGCAAGCGCAATGACGCCTACAAAGAAACCATTCAAACCATATAACAAGGCGATGTGGTCATGGGAAATGGCCATCTGTTGATACAACAGAAGCGAACTTAAAACCAAGCCCGTTGAACCAAACAACATCACCTTGCCTACGCCAAATTTTCCAGCTAAAGCGCCAAATACCAAGCAGCCAATCGTCAAGCACACCGTCGCAATGCTATTGGCCTCTAGCGCAATTTTTGGTGGCACCTTAAATAATGTCTGCAATAATGTTGGTGTCATCAAAATCATAGTGACAATCGAAGCAGCCAAGACCCAGCTAGCCAAAGCAGTCAAGATTACGGCAGGCCTGTGTTCTCGCAATACACGTTTCAAAGGAAGTTCGGAACGTTTGATTTCAGCTTGCATTGTCTGAAAGACAGGTGTCTCATGAAGCCACTGTCTAAGCATCACTGCAAACAAGCCAAACAGACCACCAAATATAAATGGCACACGCCAGCCTACCGCCAAGATTTCTTCTGGGGTATAGAAGGAGTGAATTCCCACCGCAACCATGGCTCCAAGCAAAATTCCGCCCGTCAAACCAGCCGTTAAAGCTGCACAAGCAAAACTGACATGCTTCTTGGTCACATGTTCTGCCACAAAGACCCATGCCCCTGGAACCTCACCCCCAATGGCGGCCCCTTGTAGCATCCTCAAGAGCAAGAGAATCAACGGTGCATAAATACCAATATCAGCATAGGTCGGAATTAAGCCAATAATTAGGGTGGGTACTGCCATTAAAAAGATGCTGAAGGTAAACATCTTCTTGCGACCTCGAGTATCTCCAAAGTGCGCCATCACGATGCCGCCGACAGGGCGAACAAGATACCCTGCAGCAAAGATAGAAAAGGTTTCTATTTGACGAAGCCACGCTGGCATGGTCGGTGGAAAAAATAATGCGCCAATTGAAGATGCAAAGTAAATAAAAATAATGAAATCGTAAAACTCAAGTACGCCGCCCAAAGCAGAAAGACTGAGTACTTTTACCTGGGAGCGCCCTAGTGATGCCATGTAATGCCTTTATTATTTTTATTACACAAATTATTGAATAGGATCTTGCTTGATGGCCAAGGCCTGATTTGGAGTACCCGCATAAAATACAATTAATTCTACGGGATTTTGTCCTCGGTTCACGCCATAGTGCCATTGATCCACCATCTCCACAATTACCTCCCCCTGCTTGAAGGTTCTCTCATAAGCTCTCTCATCATCCTCTTTACGAATGACGGTGATTTCTCCGCTTGCAACGTAGGCAGCATTAATGAAAGGATGTTTATGAATCGGCAACTGAGCATGCGGTGGAATGATGTATTTGAGAACCGTTACTTCAGGGCTAGATTTGGAATATTGAGGTAAATCTGAGCCATTCCAATCCTGCGTACTACGTACTAGCGTTTTAATCTGCACACCTGGATGAGAAACCTCCTCTGCATAGCTAGAAAATGAGATTAATGCCAACAGGATGCTTAGTAAGTAACCGAGTTTCATAATATTTATCAAATACAAGAGATTTTTAAGAGATTTATAAGTTTTTTCTGAAATATCCCCAAAAACCTCAAAAAATCACTCTAGCCTTCACCTTACCACTACCCAATACTAGATTTACAAGCCAAAAACTACACTAGGGTTAGTAAGTCATCTAAAGCAGCTTAGTTGCACTTAAAATACTGCGATGAACACAAATCAGCCAACTTCAAGCAAGTCCAGTGGATTTAAAGAAAAGGTTAAAACTGAGGCTATTAAAGCCTTTTTATTAAGCGTATATTTCGGGGCATGGTTTTGCGCCCTTGCCTTTTTGGCTGCAACCTCATTACGTGAAAGACCGATTCCTTTAGATATTTTTGGTTTTGCCCTCATCAAGGCTGCTTTGTGTGCAAAATTTATGCTCATTGGGCAAGCTGCCTATCCCCTGCATATTGATAAGGATCATGGAATTATTCCCTCCCTTTTTCGCGAATCCTTGGTCTATCTAGTGATCGTTTTTCTGCTCAACTATCTTGAAGCAGGTGTTGAAGGTGTGTTTCATGGAAAAGAATTTATTGCTTCCTTAAGCTCCTTTGGTCAGGGAGATCCGCTTCATATTTTGGCACTATCGATCGTCTATTGGTTGATTGTTTGGCCTTATCTCTTATTTGCAGGATTAAAACTGGCACTTGGGGATGCTGCGACGCTACAAATTTTATTTGGCAATTCCAAGAGTCAATCCTAAATTTGGTACTTTAGCTCGCCAAAACCCCAAACCCTAAGCCCATATATTGGTGGCGATTGAATCGTGATCTCGCATTTTTGCCATCGACTTCTGCTTTGTATTGCCGCACTCTTTTTGAGCCAGTTAACTTACGCCCAGGAAATTGAAGCACGCACTTATTCCAATGCCCCCATTGGCATGAATTTCGCAACAGCTGGAATTACACAGGCCAAGAGCGGCTCTTATCGTCTCACAAGTGAAATCGCTAGCTTCACACACGTTCTTGATGTGGCCGGACAGTCTGGAAGAGTTAGTCTCATCCTTCCCTATAGCGAGTTAACTGGTACGGGCCATTTAGCTGGACAAACGATCAACACCACTACCGAAGGTCTTTCAGATCCAGTCATCAGATCATCAGTCAATCTTTACGGCGCTCCCGCCTTGGATAAAAGTGAGTTTGCAAGCTATCAACAAGATTTAATTATTGGCGCTAGCTTAAATGCTTCGATCCCTTGGGGTCACTACAACAATCAACAACTGATGAACGTGGGAGCAAATCGGTGGTTCATACAGCCTGGTATGGGGGCATCTCAAGCCCTTGGTCCATGGCGTTTCGAGCTGGCAGGTGCGGCCACCTTTTACACAGGCAATACCAACTATATGGGTTCAAACTCGCTCAATCAACGCCCTATATATTCTGCGCAAACTCATGCAATCTATTATTTCCCTTCTTCGGCCTGGTTCTCTATTGATGCAACTTACTACACCGGTGGTCAATCTTTTCTAAATGGAACGGCTATTAATGGTGTACAGGAAAATTGGCGCCTTGGGGGAACAGCTTCTTATCCAATTGATAAGCAAAATGCAATTCGCATACATGCCAGCACTGGCGTGTATTCCTTAACGGGCAATAGCTTTGATTTGATTGGTATTTCTTGGCAATATCGTTGGGGCGGAAACTAAGAGCTTTACTAGGCCAACTACAATTACTCAACAGTATTTACTAAATACTTCTTTAAGAGTCTTCAAAAAAAGCTCTTGACCATGATTGACTCGCTCCTGCCAATCTTTTCCTGAATCTTCATTAGCATCATCGGTAATATATTTAAAAGATTGCCAAGGAATGTTTTTTTGATGCGCTACTCGAGCGATGGCAAATAACTCCATATCTACAACATCTATACCTTGATCAAGCAACCATGGGTCACTAGCATTCACGAAACTATCGCCAGTGCCACAGACATGTCTTACCTCTTCAAATGCAGATTGCAAAAAAGAATCAGGAAATGATTCAGAAAAATACTCATGAGGATGACTGCAAAATGGCGTCTGACCACGTGGGACCAAAGGTTCGGCAATCATATCCCGCTGAATGACTTTATCAATTTCTAAAAGACCCTTTAATTTCGGGTTGACTTTTCCGACGGTACCAAAGTTCAGTAGTCGCTTAGGCACAAACTGATTAATCGCGTTAATAGTAGTGATAGCGGCATTGAGCTTACCAACCCCACAATAGACAATTTCAACGCCTTGCGGAAGAGCATCACGCTTGAGCTCAGACTCTAATGCGGTAATAATAAGTAATTGTGTTTTCATGGCGGCAATAAATGAATTTAATAGATTATCTACCCGGAATTCCGGACTTCCCTAAACCTGGAATTCTATTTAGAGATATTTCACCCTTACTAGCCAATCCTGCAGCCTTTAAAGAGGCTATTCATCAATTGGATATGCTGGCAGAGCAGTTTGATTACACCCATATTTTAGGAATAGAGTCTCGCGGCTTCATCTTTGGATCAGCATTAGCGCACCATGCTCACAAAGGCTTAGCTCTCGCCAGAAAACCTAACAAACTGCCAGTTGCAAGTCATCGTGAATCTTATGGACTGGAATATGGCGATGATGCTTTAGAGCTACAGCAATCGACCCTTCCAAAAGGTTCACGTGTATTAATTCTGGATGATGTTCTAGCTACTGGCGGCACCTTGGTCGCGGCCAATAAACTTCTCAAAAACGCTGGCTACGAAGTATGTGGCGCTCTCACCTTGCTCGAAATTGCTGTACTAAGCGGCTCAGAGCTACTGAATAAGAACAATATCGTTAACCGTACCGTTTTAATTGCTTAATCAACATCAACGAGTGCTAAATAAGACTTTTAGCACTTTTTAAAAGTTTCACTGCACCCCAACCCACTGCCAAAGCTTTACTGGCGAGTTTAGGCTTGTAGTGCGACAAAACCGCAAAAGCACTGGTCCAAAGGATTGGAGTGTCTTTAATAAAGTGAATGGCATCCATACCTTTATCAGCCCATGACAAAGGCTTTTCCAAGGGCTCGAAATGGCGTGCGAATTCAGAACGCTCGACTGCTGCCCTTCGTTGTAATTCGTGCTGGCGCAATTCAAGCTCTTTTAATCTACGCTTCATTTTTAAGAAAGCTCCTGACGATCCTTGGCTAATTCTGTGATGGTCGACTCAAACAATCGAGGCATTGTGCGCAGAGACTTCAAGACTACTACCGCCAAAATAGCACCAACCGCCAAGAACCCAATAGTAAGGCATGTCAAAGCCATCATGCGATTGGTTTCCCAGCTATAAACAACAATCAAGAGGGCTAGCATGACTAAGCCAAAGAATAGAAAGAATAAGGTGAAAAGAATCATCACCAGGAGACTGACAAACTTGGCGCGAGCAATCTGAACATCTGTTGAAAAAATCTCCAAGCGCGTTTGCGCGATAGAGACTGCAGTAGAAATTAAATTCTTGAGAGCAGAAAGGATATTTTCTTGAGACATTACCAGCCTAGCGACGACGAATGAAAAGACCAAGCAATAAACCTAGTCCAGCTGCTACACCGACAGCCTCCCAAGGGTTGCGATGCACGAATTCATCTGCACCTTCCGCTACTACTTTAGCTTTTTCAGTAAATGGGCCCTGCGCGTTAGAAAGGGTTTCTTTGGCATTGGTTAGAGTCTCTAGGGCTTTTGAACGAATAGCGCTGATTGGCCCTTCTTCGTGACTAACAGTAGCTTTAATTAAAGCCTCTGCATCTGCCATAAGCGCTTTAAAATCGCCCATCAGTTGATCTGAGCTGATGACGGCCTCTTCCTTGTCCAGTTTTTCGGTTTCTTTTTTAGTGGTCATTGCAATGCCCTTACTTGATGTCTAAATTGAAATCTAATGTGTATGTGGTAATTCTAAGCAATTCTTAACCCACTACCAAGCAATAAGACCGTCATTCCAGAATTACCGTCTTTGAAATGCTTTAAATGACTTTTTAAACTGGGGCGACGGCGTAAAAGCGCATGGTATGCATCGCTTCCATAGGCGACTTTTTCACCAAAGTAATATTCATCAACCCTATCGGAAAAGTAATTATTCTCTAAGGCATCATGGACAACCCATTTTATGCGGCCACCTTCACCGCTGGAACCATAGCCATGAATCAAAATAATCGCTTTAATGCCGACTTCACTAGCACGACGTAGGTAAGTCGTTAATTTATCGAGAGCCTCTTCACCTGTAGGTCCACCGCGCTTGAGATTGAGCTCTACTGTATCTGATAGCAATATAGGAATCTTAGAACTACCGCATTGCGCACATTCATTTAGCAAAGCACGCGGGTTACCGCATTCTGGACATTCAAATGAGTAGGTCATAGCCAATACCAGTCAAAAATGACTCGTACTTGAGCTGACCTACTCAAGCCAACATTTAGATATTGAAGATAACTTACGAGCAATACTTACCCTCTAAGGTAGTGGTGTTGCTGGAATGATCATCAACCATCAAATTGAGCGTCTTGAGTGCAATCACCCTATTTTCTTCAACCTTCAAATTCGCATTAATTAACTTAGCAACATCTTTACGAATAGAGGTATTGCCGTATTGCAAATTCTTCAAGGTCGATACAGCCTCAGCAGAATTTTTACATTGCTGGCTAAGCAACTCAGATGAATCCGAAGTGGTATTTGCATAGGCAAATGCTGCAACAGATATTGAAACAACGGCTAGCAGTGTCTTTTTCATCTTATTTCCTTAATTTATGACCACATGTTGGACAGCATCCTGAATCTTTAGCCCTTAACTTTCGAAGGGCGGCATAAACACTTGATTCTGAGATTTCCATCTTTCTAGCAGCTTGGGCTGCAGTTAAACCCTTACCCACCCATTCAACCGCTTGATGGGTTTTTGGTATCAATCTTTTCATATCGCTCCTTCCTGTATTTACTATACTACAGAAGTTGTGAAGTTGTGAACTTTATGAAATAAAAAAGAGGGTAATCCCATGATTGGCTTAGCCTTTATCGCAAACAGGAAAACTTTTTATATCTAAATTGGGATTTTGAGCTTGAGAAATTTTTCCTCAAGGTAAGATATTGTTAAATCCGCTCCACAGTACAGTTCGCTATACCAAGAAGGAATCTAAATGAGAGACTTACATCCCAATTTAAAAAGTTGGTTGGCACAATGCAATACCAACATTGCTCTACTCGACGCTGGTGGATTTAAACAAACCTCCACCAATGCTCGAGAAGGTTTGGCGTTCTTAACTAAAAGCTGCATTACCAATATTCCAGATATCTCCTGGGTACAAGATGACCTTGTCTATACCGATGACTTTGACGTACCAGTCAGAATTTATCACCCAAAGCCTTCACAAGAATGCCCAGTCCTCATTTACTTTCATGGTGGCGGACATATGGGAGGTAGCGTAACGGTATATGACCCGATTTGCCGAAAATTGGCACAGGCTAGCAGGCATATCGTTGTATCAGTAGATTATCGATTGGCCCCAGAATGCCCTTACCCCGCTGGGCTAAATGATGCTATTGGTGTAGTTAACAATATCTGGAAAACCTTAGATGATCGCCACCTTCGCTATAAGAGGATTCTGAGCATAGGTGGGGATTCAGCAGGCGGAGCGATAGCCAGCAGCGTCGCAGCCATTACTCAATCTGACCCCAAGGTGGAGATTAAGAGTCAAATCCTGATCTATCCATCCCTGGACTATACGATGAGCACTTTCTCCATAAAAGAGAATGCAGAAGGCTATTTGCTAAGTAAAGAAAAAATCGCTTGGTATTTCGACAATTACTTTCAGCATGATGAAGATAGATCAAAAGCATCAGCACTCTTTGCCAACTTTAGCGATAAGCTACCCAATACCTTACTATTTACTGCTGAATTCTGCCCATTAAGGGATGAGGGCTTACTGTATATTGATAAGTTAAAGCAAGTTGGAGCTCAGGCTGAACATGTTCATTTTGAAGATATGATCCATGCATTCTTAAACCTAGAGGACATCGTTCCGCAGGCTTGTGAAACGGTGTATACCCGCATAGGGAAGTTTTTAAACTCTCAATAATGCAAAGCAAGGGGTATGTGCCCCCTGCTCAACATAAAACAATCATTCCAATAGTCCAGTGATCTAGACTTTATACCCTATTTAAGCCATGAAGATTAGACCGCCAAAGCAGCCTTCTCCAAAAGTTTAGAAAGCTTTTCATAATGTTTGAGGGCTAGCCTAGTTGGAATAACTTTCTTTTTCCTGTTGTCGATAGCATCTACCGTCAACTTGATATAACCCATAGTCACCAAGTTCTTTACTCGGCCATGCAAGGTGGCTTGGGAGCCTATTTGGCTAAGCACCAACAAATCACCAACCAAGACCTCTGTTTCCTGAGAAAAACTCAGCATAATTTTGTCCAGCAATTGTTCTTCAATCGCATCTAGCTTTTTTCCTGAACGCGTAGTATCCATCGCATTAACGGTATTCAAAAAACGAATATACGAGGAATGATTGATCTTACTCATGATAGCTTTCTCCACTATTAATATTTACCAAAAACTCTAAAATTGTCGTTTTTTCAACTGTTATTTTTTTAATTGCCCACCTAAATACAACAACACACTTTTACCGTGCAACAACAACATTAATCCACAAACAAATATTGCATTTCCAGCAATGTTTGCCATTGCAAGTACAAAACCATGATGAAAGACATCAGCCTGCATGTAAATATTTGTCAACCTGTCAAGGCAATAGGCAAATACAAACCCATTAGCGACGCTAGATATGGTTGCAATCGCAACTATCTGGTAATAGTTCAAATTCGATAAATTGTCATCTACTTCAAAATACTTTAGACCCCACTCGACTACCAGATACAAAACCAAGGTTGACACCAGTGCCACCATTAACCAAGACGCCCAGGGCTCAGCACTATCGGTTAGCATGAGGCGTGTAAATATACCAACTGCAACACCAAAAGCTCCGCGCCATCTAAATACTAAAATCGCAAAGAGTTTTGCGCCCGCAGGAATAAAAAGGAAATAATTAAGTGGCCCGTACTTAAGCTGTGGGATGAAGTAAATGAGCCCTACAAACACCCAATACAAGGTGAAAGAGAGAAATATCTCCGTTAGGTTGTTCTTGATATTCATGTGAACTATCTTAGCAATGTCGTTAGACTATCACACCTTATTTATAGCTTTTATAAATTACAAAATAAGTGATTCAATACCAGAAATTCAATAAGGTATTTAATTAAACACTACTCTTATCAAATTAATAAAACTACTATTAGCATATATTTAATAGGGGTTTTATTACACTGATTACCTTTCAATTTTTAAATCTTAAACACATACAAGCGAATCCGCTTAACTTCAATGAGTACCGCCAAATTTAGTGGTGATAGTTTTTAATTATCTATAAAATAAATAAGAAATTCATGACTACCAACCCTAAACTCACAACCATGACTAACTCTATTACTTGAATTGATTAGAATCAATATGAGAAGCAGAAGGAAATTGATTGAACTCAAAAAAACTTCATTAATAATGGCTTTTTTATCCAGGGCTAATATAAAGTTACTTAGATCCCGGGGTTGGGAAGTGGGTTTACCATTCCAAAGCTGTATAACCTAGTACGAAAGAAATGCTATGCTGAGCGAAGAAAAAAAATCCCTAATTGCTGCTGAAGAACGCTATCGGCATGAGATTTCCAATAAGCTTCGCTCTGAAATTGGATCGATTGGGGAAGAATTTCAAAGTATTGAACGTACCATCTGGGACAAAGTTAACGAACTACTTAATAGCAATGTTGGGATGTGGTTTTTATCTACGGTTTTAGTAACTGGGGGAGCTGGGGCATATCAAGCGATGCAGCATCATTATGAAGTTCAAATACACAATAGAGCTCAACTAACTACTCATCAATTTGAAATTGGGAATCGCATTCAAAATATGAAGTATTTTTTACGAAAAGCCCAGACTATTGGAGATGCTCAACTGGCATTGAAAAGTGTGTTCCTGAGTAAAACCCCCGTTAATCCAGAAGTTGAAAAATTAAGTCTGTCAGTTATTTACTTTAATTTTTATCAAATGCTAGGTACCCAAAATAAAGAGGCATTAGAACTTGTTCGAAAATTAGAAGATCAAGAATATATTCTTCAAAGCCAAAAACCAACTAACCCCCTACCCGAAGCTGAAAAACAAAAATTATTAAGTTGGGTTGAGAAGTTGGAGCAGATAGAAGTTCAGGAATCCAATAAGAATTTCCATTGACCCCTAATTAAATCTAGACCGCTTGATTTACTAAGTTCGCTTAATCTGAGCATCCAAATGAATGGATTTGCAGGCGCTAATGAGTTTACTAAACTGATCTCTGTCAGCAGCAGTAAGTAACTGTGTATCAGGTCTAGATTGCAGGGAATACTCTGAATCTTCGAGTTGGCGCACAAACTCAATCGCATCTTGTGCCTTTTGCTGGCTAGTTCCCGGGATGAGACTATAGACCGAAAAATATAAAGAGCTCAAGCTACGATTTTGTAATTCTGGCGTTATGGGAAAAGTGCTTCTAAATAGGCCACTCAATGCTTTTTTGGCATCACCTACTGTCTTGGCACGTCGAAGTAGGTACTCCATATTATCGACACGATTCTGAATCTCAAACAAGTGTGAGACCAGCAACTGATGATTCTGCTCATGAATCTGATATCCATGCTGAATTTGCTGATAGGTAGCGGCGCCACCAGTCAATAGTACAGACGACAAAATCCACATACCTAGAGAGCTATTGAGAAACTCCATTAGCGCATTAGGGGGCTTCACTGGAACCTCTTCGGCTACTGGAGAAGTGACACTTTCAATATGTTGACGTATGTCATTACGAAGGCGCTCTTCAGCGTGGATATGTTTAACTTCTTCAGGTGTCAGCATGGCAATATTAGTGGCAATTATCGAAATTATTTTAGCTGAGAGCCTTAATGACGACCAATGTAAAAAAAGGTTTAGGGTTGGGATCTCTTAAGCATCACCCCTTAACCGTAGCCCCTCCCTTTGGCTGTTCGGCTGGCGATTTAAGAAAAGAGCCCAACATCGTATAAAGAGATGCACCTGACATAGAAAAGGCAAATAAACCGCAAAAAGAAATAATGAGCGGAAGTGCCTGCCATTCAGTTGGGAGCGTGTAATCTCCATATCCAACAGTGGTGTACATTCCCCCAACAAAATAAAACGCTTTTAAAGGGTCAGAAAATACTTTTAGCGAATCCAAGATACAGGCAAATATGAAAATATCCCCTACATGGGTTAACAGAACCAAAAATACTGCCACTAGATATATGGGGAAGAGATATTTGGCATTTTTCTTGATAAATGCACTACCGACTAATCTTTGAAATAGTCGGGTTAAAAAGGCAATGTAGAATCCATGAATACCAAGTATGACAACCGTGTCACACATAAATAGTTTGACCTTCTCATTAAAGACATGGATCGAATAGAAGGCGGCTAAATTAAAAGAATTAGTGACTGCAGAAATATGCTCAAGCCAGTTCATTTCATTACGTCCTTAAGTAAAACGTCGCATATTATGCAGTTAGCTAAAAACCACCCGGAGGTGGTTTCAATGCTTTAAGTTAGGCGTTGGCAATATGAATTTTCATCAATATTGCCAACAATAGCCATTTTATTTACCAATTAAATCCAAAAATTGCACATGATCATTGATATCTACAAAAGTAGATGGGTCGTAGGTCATATTGCCAGTCTTGGTAAATAAGAACATATAAGGCTTGGTGCCTACATAGGCACCCGCATTATTTTTGGCATTTACATCACAAACTACCATCCAGCCGAAATTAGCTGGTTTATCGATATGCTGTCTCGCCCATGCTTTACGTGGTGGGGAGCATTCTTTTCGAGCTGCTTCTGGATTGGGGATATTTGCCTTTAGATAAGCTCCTACTTCATTATTAATCTCCGCTTGATTAGGCTGAGCTGGGAATTGAGCTTGCTGAATTTCCAAAGGGGTCACTGGGGCCGCACAAGCAACCAAGGCTAACGCAGAAATAAGGCTTAATAGTTTAATTTTCATCTTCTCTCTTTTTAGTGAATTTAGATTTAAAAATCTAGTCACTTATTTATAAAGAACCAATATTAATGGTTATTACAAATTTAAGGAATAGTGAAAAACCACCTGTGGATGGCCTTTACATCAAAATTGCCTAATATCTCACCCAGTACCCAGCCAAAGGCCTAACCATGCATCTAACCAAGTATTAAAACCGGCAATTTGCTGTGTAAGATCACTTCTTGAGCTTCACTTCTCAAGAAAATCCCCCTAATACCTGAACGCTTATGAGATGCCATCACAATGACATCGGCCTTTGCCTTTTTAGCAGCCTCCAAAATACCATCCGAGATATTGGGATGAAGTATATGAAATTCAGCTACAGGGATATCAGAGCCAATCACGGCTCTTGCCTTAGCAAATAGCTTTTTTGCAAACTCCGCACTCACTTTTTGGTATTCCCTAGATGACAACGCCAATACAGACTGCACTTCCGATGAAGAATATGGCATCACTGGATCTGTCACAAATACCAAGCTTATCTTGGCGCCGTCTATTAAGGCCAACTTAATCACCGCTTTAAGCTCAGCCTTCGTAATAGACTCTCCACTGATTGGCACTAATAGATTTTTAAACATGGATTTGCCCCAAAGGAGAGATCAAAAAAAATTACACTAAAGACGTACTAGGGGCGGTCTGGCTTTCACAAGTAGATTGCTCACACCCTTGCATCATGGCATCGAAAACCGTCCTAAACATCGGCATAAAAGTCTCACAACCTATCGGGGCATTATGAAATAGACCGTGAATAACATTCTCCATATCGGTTCGATACTTCAAAGACAGTGACTCTAATGCGGCCCTGTAGTCTTCATTTCCCTTAGTCAAAATCTGATTAATATCATTTTGATACTCACCAAAATAACTCAAAACTTCTTTAATCTCAGAGTTACCAAGCACGCTAGGAATAAATCCCATCTGAGTGGGCATTGCAAATTTATAGCTATTTTCTTGAGTTAAAGAAGTAAACACTTTAGTGGCATTGTAATTAGCCTCCATCAGATTTTTCAGGGTGTTAGCAGCGATTTGTCTAAGCGCTCTTGTTGAATCTAGCGATTGATTTTGCAAGGCTACGAACTGCTCAAGTATTTGGTTATGAAACATAGGATTCCTTTGTCTTTGTGTAACTAAATGATGAATAACATGTGATAAATCACGATTAAGGTGGCTGATCTCTGCCTCGTAAAAGTGCAATAACCTCTGCATCATCAACCTGTGAAAAGTCCTGATAAAAAGATCCCACCCCAGAGAAATATTGAGCCTCATTAAGGCAAATGAGTTCATCGCAATATTCACGAATAGCATCTAAAGAATTCGCAGGCGCTACTGGTATTGCGCATACGACACGTTCTGGCCGTAAGTTCTGTAATGATCTAAGTGCTGTCAACATGGTTGCACCAGTTGCAAGACCATCATCAACCACAATAACAATCCTGCCCTTGGGACTAATCGGCGGTCTTATGGGGGTGTACTGAGCACGCCGACGATGAATCAAACTCATTTGACTGCCAACCTCAGCCTCGATGTATTCCTCATCGGCACCCAATCTAGTGGCATTCGTGGTGATAAAGACTTCCCCGCCCTCACTCACAGCACCAATCGCTAGCTCTGCGTCTCCTGGTGAACCCAGTTTTCTGACCATCACGACATCAAGCTCACCTCCCAATGCATCAGCAATATATCTGCCTAGCGGTACACCACCTCTAGGAATAGCAAGCACCAAAGGGCTTTTGCCCTGATATTGGATCAAGGATTGTGTAAGCAATTTCGCCGCCTGTATGCGATCTTGAAACATTAGGACGGATCCCCTTGTGATTGAGGCTGTGAGTTTTGTTCTAATGAATGTTGTGGTCTATCCTCCAACTTCAAGAGTTGAATCTGAAATTTATCCTCATAGGGGGGAACATGACATTCCACGACATCAGAAGGCGCTGCTTGGAGATGAAGACCAACTATATTGGCCTGCATAGGCAGTTCACGGACATGCCTATCTACGAGAACAGCCGCATAAATAGCCTTTGGTTTTTTAGCATTGAGCCATTCAACAGCCCGAAGTAATGAATGGCCTGTATAAAAAACATCATCAACCAATACCAAGCTATAAGGACTCAAATCCAGATCCAATAACACTGGATCTTCAGTTAGCTGGGTATGCGGATAAAGTAATTTCAGATCATCGCTATAGCGCTTAATCGATAAATCTATTCGCAAAGGAATATCACGATGAAAGTCTCTGACTAAGCTGTCGCAGATTCGATCTGCTAAAGGTGCCCCACGGCGCAAGATACCTACTAAGGCTAGTTTTTGCAAAGGATTGACCATGACTGAAATCTTTCCAGCCATTTCTTTGATGACGAGCTCTAACTGCACCGTATCATACAAACAGCACCGTTGGCCTAAAGGTAAATCGCTATTCATGACGTTCAAATGAAGACTTTCCGTAATGAGCTAAACCCTTCCTCTTATAAAGAAGTTAGGAGTACCACCGTAAAAATGCTGCAGAGCTAATGGCAATGACGCCAAGCCCAAACATCATTGACCAGGCAAATTTACTGATTGCTGGTGATAACCGAGAACACAGTAAAACATATAGAGCAGAAATGACAAATCCACTTACTACGCAACTTATCTTAATAAGCAGAGCCAGAACCGCCACTCCATGTATATCTGGTAACTGATGATAAAAATAAAAAGTGGTGGCGCCGAAGGCTGCTCCAGTCAGACCTTGAATACTCCAACCTAAAGCCTGCACAACAGCAAGTACACGTCTTGTATCCTGATGGGCAAAAAACAGTCCATACGCACCCACCCCAACAATCACCACTGCTCCGATATTGTGAATACTCTGGATGAGTGCGTATAGAAAGCTTTGCATAAGATCGAAATTACTTAGCAGTCACTATTGTTGAGACTTGTAAACCGGTCAAACTATGATCGGCGCGCGCCTCTTTAACAACGATGGTGTGTTTTCCAGCCATAAGTGCTGGTAACTCAACACTACAAGGACAGCCCGTAACATCACGATCAATAATAGGCTTCTGGTCATCCACATAAACATGGAGATGATTGCCTTCCGGACTTAACTTGACGTTATAAGTTAGCTTTGTTGCCATGCCCGCCTGAACCATCGACCCGTCCTTTGGAGATAAGATGGTTAGCGAACCCATATCAGCTGCGTATGCCAAACCACCCATTGCACCCAAACTCCCCACCCCCAAGATCATAGTAAACAACCATTTATTCAAACTCTTCATCACAATTCCCCTCACCGTTTATGACATTTTTATAATTACCCCACAACTAGCTATAAAGTTACCGCCTTCTCAATCAATTTTCTTGTTTTCAGTCAAGAAAACCTGCAGTTTTTAATAACTGTTCTGAATTAAGCACCCTAAATCCCACTACCAATGGATGTTTTTATCCATAAAACACAAAATATAAAAAATCATCTCAAACCCTTCTTTTGGCTGGGAAAAATACTAAACTGGAAAGAGATGAATCCTTCAAGGAGATATGTATACCAACCTTAAAAGTGATGAATTTCGTAAAACCCTTACTCTTATTTTTTATAGCGGCTTAGTAAATGACCGATTTAATTTATCCAAAGATTGCCTTAGCTGGAAATTCACCGACAGACTTCAGCAATAAACATGCTTGGTACGAAGGTGTCATTACGAAAGCTCGAAAGCAAGCACCAATGAGAGTCGCAGTAGTTCACCCCTGCTCTCCTGAATCTGTTGCTGCAGCGATAGAAGCAAAAGATGAAGGCTTGATCATTCCCATCCTAATCGGACCAGAAACAAAGATTCAAGCTGCCGCCATAAAGGCCAATACATCCCTTACTGGCATTGAAATCATCCCTACTGAACATAGCCATGCCGCAGCAGAGCTAGCTGTAAAAATAGCATCACAAGGTAAAGTTGACGCCATTATGAAAGGTAGTCTTCATACCGATGAATTACTCAGCGCGGTACTGAGTCATGATTCAGGATTACGTACTGACCGCCGTATTAGCCATGCCTATGTCATGGACATTCCAGCCTATCCTAAACCGCTGGTTATCACTGATGCTGCGATTAACATCGCCCCCGACCTTGATGAGAAACGCGATATCTGTCAAAACGCTATTGATCTCCTGCAAGCTCTTGGCGTCTCTAAACCCCTAGTGGCAATAATCGCCGCAGTTGAAACCGTCAATGCACAGATGCCTGCCACCTTAGATGCGGCTGCTCTAACCGTCATGGCCAACCGTGGACAAATTACCGGCGGAATTGTAGATGGCCCTCTTGCTTTTGATAATGCTATTAACTTAAAGGCTGCTCAGATTAAAGGTATTCAATCTCCAGTAGCTGGACAGGCTGATATTCTTTTGGTTCCCAATTTAGAAGCGGGCAATATGCTTGCCAAGCAACTCTTGTACTTTGCCGATGCAGATGCTGCAGGCATTGTTCTAGGTGCTCGAATGCCGATTATTTTGACCAGTCGCTCCGATAGCCTGCGGGTACGCCTGGCTTCTGTTGCTGTAGCAAAGTTATTAGTGGAGAGTAAAAATGCTGCCTTCAAAGGACTTGGGAGTTAGGTCTTAGGATTTAAGGTGACAAAAGACACGCACAAGAATATGACCAATAAAATATTTTTAACCTTTAATGCAGGCTCTTCGACCATCAAGATTGGGGTGTATCGTCTCATTAATACTCAGTTCACTCAAGTAGCCTTTGCCAGAGTCAACCTTCATGAAACACCTATTACTCTAGATATCGTTAAAGACTTTGAGTCTAGCCAAGTCAAACTTCAATCCCCTCTTACAGAAGATCTACATGGGGTTGTAGAAGAGGTTCTGACTTACTTTGAGACCCATCTCCTATTTGATAATCTCTTGGCCGTAGGACATCGCGTGGTGCATGGAGGTGACCTATATTCCGGCCCTATTGTTATTGATCAGACCGCCATAAAAGCACTTGAGAAATTAATTCCGTTAGCGCCATTGCATCAACCACAGGCGCTGTTCATCATAAGAGCGATTGCGCGTTTACGACCTAACCTAAAACAAACCGCCTCCTTTGATACCGCCTTTCATCAGACGCAATCCAATGTGATTCGGCACTATGCTATTCCAGAGTCCTTATTTGAGGAAGGTATTAAACGCTTTGGCTTTCATGGGTTGTCGTATCAATACATTCAATTCTATTTAACCCAGTCTTTTCCTGCGCTTGCCAATGGCAAGGTTATCGTTGCTCACCTTGGTAGTGGTGCAAGCTTGTGCGCCATGGATCAAGGCTTAAGTCGTGACTGCAGCATGGGTTTCTCCACCTTAGGGGGAGTTCCCATGGAAACCCGCTGTGGTGATTTCGATACAGGAGCCATACTCTATCTTGCCCATGAAAAAGGCCTGAGCACCCAGCAAATTGAACATCTACTTTATAAGGAATCTGGCCTACTAGGCATATCTGGAATCAGTGGAGACCCCAGAAAGCTCCTGATAAGCGATCAATCTAGTGCAAAACTGGCAATAGAAGTCTTTACCCTGCGGTGCGCCGGTGAAATTGGCCGCATGATGGTGACCCTTGGTGGACTAGAAACTCTTGTCTTTACTGGCGGCATTGGAGAACACCAGCCAGAGATTCGCGCTCAGATTTGCCAACGACTATTTTGGTTAGGCGTTGATATTGATCCAGACTTAAACAGTCAACCTACCAAAGAAGCGAGAGCCATTAACTTATTAAAAAGCAAAATCATGGTGTTGGTCATTCCAACAAATGAAGAAGATGTGATTGCGAAACAACTAGTTAATACCTTAGCTCTGTAAGGAAATAAACCATGAAACGAATTGTAGATGTGTTTACAAATGAATGGACCCCAGAGATTGTCTGGACGTATATTGTCAATCTTGAAGGTAATGAAAACCACGAACAGCTCGACCACGACGTAGTGGATGCTAGCGCCTTTGAGGCTGAAGCTCTACGCCTAGCTATTGAAGAAAATCGTGGAAACGAAACAACTTTGATTGCCAAGGTTAGAGAGTAAGCATCTGAGGACTTGCCTCCCTAAACTTCAGCAGGCAAATTAAACTGCAAATGCGCTAATCGAGAATACAAGCCTTCATTCTTCAAGAGTTGTTCATGCGTACCCTCTTCGATGATGTGACCTTGATCTAAGACCAATATTTTGTCTGCTCGCAAGATCGTTGCCAAGCGATGCGCAATGATCAAGGAGGTCCTGCCTGGTAATAACACATCCAAAGCCTTTTGCACTTCACGCTCAGATTGAGCATCCAATGCAGATGTTGCTTCATCTAACAATAGTATTGGTGGATTTTTTAAGATTGCTCTTGCAATAGAAATACGCTGTTTCTGACCACTTGATAAGCGGGTACCCCGCTCCCCCAGAAAACTTTGATAACCTTCTGGAAGACGGGTAATAAATTCATCGGCATAGGCGGCTTTTGCAGCAGCAATGACTTCTTCATCGCTAGCCTCTAATTTTCCATAGCGGATATTTTCCATGGCACTAGCAGCGAACATCACCGGTTCTTGGGAGACTATACCGATAGAGGTACGTAAGCGATCAATATTCCAGTCTTCTACATTGATTCCATTGACCAAGATCTTCCCTGAAGTGGGGAGATAAAAGCGCAATAGCAAATTCAGAATCGTAGTTTTTCCAGCACCCGAAGGGCCTACTATGGCATAACGCGATCCTGCTGGAACTTTGATTGAAAAATGGTCTAAAGCATGAATACCTGGCCTAGATGGATAAGAGAATATGAGGTCATTAAATTCAATAGCGATTGAGCTTTGAGGAACGGAAATATCCACTGTAGACTCTGACTTGTTGCTAGTGAAAGACGTCTTTGATGGTGTCTGCATTAGCTCAACCAATCTCTCTGTGGCACCTGCTGCTCTTTGCACATCCCCCCACACTTCCGACAACGATCCAATGGACCCCGCTATCAAAATTGCATAAAGTAAAAACTGAGTCAGCTCACCTACAGAAATCGCCCCACTGGCAACTTGCCTAGCACCAATCCACAAGACAAAGATGATGATGCCAAAGGCCATCACAATGGCAGCAATTGTTAACAGTGAGCGAATCAAAATCCGCTTTTTCGCAATCACAAAGGCTGCTTCAACTGCACCTTGATAGCGTTGGTCTTCATACTTTTCTCGTACAAAAGCTTGCACAGTCGGAATGGCATTTAAGGTCTCTGAAGCCATTGCACTGGTATCCGCAATACTCTCTTGGCTGGCTTTGGAAGCTCTACGTACCCGCCTTCCCAAAGCCCAGAGTGGCAATACCGTAGTAACCAACAGCAACACCATTAAACCTGCCAGCCATGCGCTAGTAGCTAACATCATGACTACTCCACCGCAAAACATCACAATGCTACGCAAGGCAATGGAGATACTTGTGCCCACTAAAGTTTGAACTAAAACCGTATCACTGGTCAGTCGAGATAAAACCTCACCTACCTGTAAGGTCTCAAAATACGTAGGGGACTGTTTAAGAAGGTTCTCATAAACCTGTCGGCGCATATCGGCAACAATGCGCTCACCTAACCAAGACATTAAATAAAAGCGTCCCGCCGTTGAAAATGCCAAAACTAACGCAATCACAATTAAATTCAAGAATTTTTGATTAATGGCGCTATTGGTTAAACCCGTATCAATCAGCCCCCGAAATGCCATTGGTACCGCAAGAGTTGCACCAGCTGCGCATAACAAGAAAATCAGCGCAAAGATCCAATGCCAAAGATAACGACGAATCAGATGGTATTCACGCAACCATGCACCAATGCCTTTGAGTTTCTCTGGAAATCGAAGGGATGGGGAGTTATCGGTATTTTGAGTATTAGCGTTATTCATCATGAAGCAATCTGGAATGCATCATTATCGCGGGTTACAGCCGTCATGCGACGCATTGCTCGAGCGGCAATCGTCGCATCGCCTAAAGTAGATCTTGCCTGACGCGATAGAGCTCTTACCGCGAGAGTCACAAAGGTTCGATCATAGGCCGCAAATGACTCATGGCCAATAAGCGTAAGGGCCCAATCGGGCAGATTCATTAGGGCAGCGCGCATGATGAGTTTAAAGAAAGGCTGAAATAAAGGTGTCACTGGGTAATTTTCGAGTAAATCGACTACCACCTTTGCTCTCTCCCCATAGTAAAGCTCGTCTCTATAGGTAAAAATTCGCTGATAGGCTTGGGCATAATTTGCAGGCAGGTTTTGACACCCCAAGGATTCACCTATCAAGCGCATCTCCGCAAAATACAGATCCTGACGCTGCCTAGAGAGATGAGGATTGTTGTAAGCGACAAAAGCACGTAAAAAACATGTTGTCTCCACCAAATGAACCCAGGCCAATAAATGCGGATCGTTAGCCCTATATGGACGAGAGAATTCATCAAGACCGATAATTTTTTCATGAATGCTCTTTACACGTTCAATAGCTCCCATTGCCATAGCGGCTGGACCATAAGTCGTAGCGGCAATAAAGCTAGCAGTACGATTGAGTCTACCTTTGATATCTTGACGAAAATTAGAGTGGTCCCATACCCCTGCAAGTGCGTCTGGATGAAGGGATTGCATGATGAGTGCGCTAATTCCACCAATTAACATTGGTACAAAATCCGCATGAATTTCCCAAGCAACGGAAGATGGGCCAAATATCCCAGGATCACCAAGCGGCTCATCGAAACCTTGAGCAGGCTTACCCGCGCCAAAGACTTCTCGAATGATTTGCCAAATGAGGCGATCGAACATCCTATTACCCACCCAATTCCTCGGGAAGATTCACCGTCTTAATACTAGTAGCCTTGACACCCAGCCATTTAGCAAGGCCTTCGCCCCCTCGCTTCATGATGATCTCATGATTTTTCTCAAAGAGCTGATGAATACAGGGTGATAAGACCCTCATCCACCAACGCGTAGTACAAACCTCCCACTCATAAGTCACGATAGTCATAGGGCCCTCCGTATAAAAACACCAAGTTCCTAGACCCTCAAGGTCACCAGAGGCTCTTCCTACAATTCTTTTATAAATTTCAATATCCACAATCTTGACCGTAAAACGAATTTTGCAAAAGTAATAAGTATTCCAAACATATTGCCAAATACTGCCAATGCCATCATTGTCATTAGCGCAAAGCAAGGAGGATTCATGAAGATCTGGCCACCAGCGTGTCCAAGCAGAAGAATCCACGACAAGATCATAGACTCGCTCTAACGGTGCCTCAATCCGCCACTCCGTCTTCAGGTGATATTTATACAATTGATACCCTCATATCAACAGTACAAGTATTTCTGAGGAATAAATTTCATTTGCAAACACCTTTCACTGGGCGTATAAATTAAGCATATTCTTTATGAGGGTAAATTTCTATGGATTCCTGTAAACACTTCTTAAAAGTTGTATTCAAACTATCCAATTTAATCCTTAATGCGAAAGGAATTTCATGATCATTTCCTGTCCGCATTGCCACAAAGGAAATCGAGTGCCGATTGAGAAAATCTCCCAAAAGCCTGCGTGTGGCGTCTGCAGCAAAGACTTATTATCTTTGCCTATCTCACCCGGAGAAGAGGCTTTTCACGAATTAATTAAGCACTCTAGCCTACCAATTATTGTAGATTTTTGGGCGCCGTGGTGTGGACCCTGCAAGATGTTTGCACCAACCTTTCAAGCCAGTGCGGGAGGCCATGCTAACCAGGTTATACACATTAAAGTAGATACTGAACTTCATCCCTCACTAGGCGGTCAATTTAATATCCGCTCTATTCCCACTTTAGTTTGCTTTAAGAGTGGTAAAGAGGTTGAACGTGTCAGCGGAGCTTTGCCTCAGCAGCAACTCAAACAATTCATTGATCGATTGATCGCAAGATAACCCTAGGTCAGCGTTGTGTCAGAACCCTCTTCAACTTTCCAGACTTCTCAAACGTCATTTGGCTATTGGGCTCTTTTACAAGATGCACATGGGTCGCACCTTGAGCTTTCAAAAATGATTTGATAGCCTCAACGCATTTATTCATATCGCCAGCAACATCACCACCTATACAAGTTCGCGGTGGAAGCTTAACGATCAAGGTATTGACATTCTTTTGCACAATCTGAAAGTCAAAAATATCTGTAGCCTCTTCTATTACGGTGGTCAGTGCTAGAGGCAATATGGATATTACTGCACCATCGTCTGATGGTACTTTTATCAAATCATCCGCCCGCCCTAAAACATCGATGCAAGGCAGATTGGATCCACAAGCACAGCGCGTTTCATGAAAGCAAATACTATCGCCCAAGTCATAACGAATAATCGGCTGAACTCGATTGGCTAAATTAGTCAACAAACAAGTATGAGACATTTGACCATCTGGTACGCGTTGATAGTTTTTATCAACAGCTTCTAAGATTACCCAGTCCGCATTAACATGCATATGACCAGCATCACATTCCCAAGCAATCTCAAAAAACTCCGAAGAGCCGTAACTACTTCTCACCTTGGCTTTAAAGCGGTCTTGAACATACTTACGCATAGCAGCGGTGAGCGTTTCGCCTCCGGTCCAAATTTCTTTAGGAGAGACTGTTAATGAACCGTCTAATAATGCGTCAGTCAAAACTACTGCGGCCGTGGGATAGGTTGCAATAATCGTTGGCGAGAAAGTATTGAGCTCCTCAACGATTTTCTTGATGGGATCTAATACAGAGATCGATATAAAGGGGCTAGCAAAGTAGCCTCTCATTGATTTTGCTAATTCGAAAGAAATATTACTCGCAAAATGTCCATCAATAGCCGCTACTAACGCCACTCTCTCGGTCAACAGAAGTGGATCTAGAGCATGCTGTAAAAATTCTGACTTAGATTGGCGCACGCTTTCTAAAGCATCATAGACATCCATCGCCTCCTCATCTTGAATAAAGATCCCCGTTATTCCACTACTTCCTGAGCTTTCCCAAGCGACATATTTTCCTAAATAAAGACTTCCGATATTTGCAGGGTTGGAAATAAATTCTTTAAGAGAATCCAGATCAATATTGGGGTCACATATCCAATCTTTAAATCGCCCCATTAGTTCTGCTTTGTGCATTACTGGCAAGTCACCGAGAGCAACAGTATCTAAATCTATATCCTTGTACTTCGAGCGGTAAAACAAAGATTGCTCAAAGGCATGATCGAGCATTTGCCTGAAACGGTGTTCCTGCAAAGTCTGTAATTGCTTAGGGTCTAGCAGGGCCGAACCAAAGAGACTCAAGGCCTGTAAACCAATGCCAAAGGGATTAAAGCTCATTTCTCATCATATCCCAGAGATGGGATCAATTCCATCTCTTACAAAAACCACCTACTCATCCTGATCAAGGCTCGCTAAATACCCAGCATTATTTAGAGCATGAATCAAATCATCCGACTTATTGGAAGGTCTAGTAACCTGCACTCTACCCGACTCCCAATCCACATGAATATTTTTAACATCCCCTAAAGGACCCAGGGCCTTGGTAATGATCTCAATACTGGCAGCAGAATCAATACCTTGAACATTTAAATTAATTTGACTCATCATCTTTCCTTATACATCCAACCATAAAAAACGAGCAGTTTCGCGTTACTTCACTTCCTAGTAAAAAATAGGTACTTACATAAAGCGGCAATCGATAGTAGCAATGCTATTAAAACTAGCAATCCAAATATACCCATCCCGCCCATCATCGAACCATTCATCATCGAACCATTCATCGTCGGACACCTACTGATCTCTCTTTTATACAGACAATTTCATCCTATACCTTCATTTCTAGAATGTCTATGTACTTATTGTTGGGCAATAAAAAACCACCCGAAGGTGGTTAGACAAATTAGGTATCTTAAATCCAGAATTAAGCAAAATTCTTTTCAGCAAAATCCCAATTCACAACATTCCAAAAGTTCTCTAAATACTTTGGACGGGCATTGCGATAGTCGATGTAATAAGCGTGCTCCCAAACGTCACAAGTTAGCAAAGGCTTTGAACCTGCTGTTGTCAAAGGAGTTGCGGCATTGCTTGTAGAAACCAATTCCAAAGAACCGTCAGCCTTTTTAACTAGCCAAGCCCAACCAGAACCAAATGTGCCAACTGCGCATTTAGCGAATTCTTCTTTGAATGACTCAAAAGAACCCCATCTAGCGTTGATTGCATCAGCCAATGCACCTTTTGGAGCGCCGCCGCCATTAGGCTTTAATCCCATCCAATAGAAGGTGTGATTCCAAACTTGAGCAGCATTGTTAAAAACAGGGCCAGAAGACTGCTTAATGATGTCTTCCAAGCTTAAATTCTCAAAACCAGTACCTTTGATTAAGTTATTTAAGTTGGTGACATAAGTCTGGTGATGCTTTCCGTAATGGAATTCTAAGGTCTCTTTAGAGATATATGGTGCCAAGGCATCTAAAGCGTAAGGTAATGTTGGGAGGGTATGTTCCATGCTATTTCTTTCAAATAAAGATTAAATGTAAATCTGGGTTAACAAGAATTATCTCGCATTATCAGTAATGATGGGTTGAGTGACAAGATCTCGCATCATTTTTTACTTGATCGTGATTTTTATTTCAGAAAACTTCTTAAGTAATTGTTTTTATTGAATTATTTATAACACTTAAACTAATTTAAGAGGTACTCGGCAAGCTATTTAAAAAACTAGCGATTTCAGAAACAGGCACAACTTTGCAAACAGCACCTAAGTCAATCGCTGCTGAAGGCATGCCAAAGATAATGCTCGACTCCCCATCTTGCGCAACGGTGCCGCCTCCAGCATCAAAAACTGCCTTTATTCCTTGAGCCCCATCCTTACCCATGCCACTCAGAATCACGGCTACGACATTCATCGAAAATGTTTGCGCAGCAGAACTAAACAGTTGATCAATGCTGGGGCAATAAATATCGCCAGTTTTAGGCTCGATTAATCGAAAAGTACCATCTGTGGCAAAAACAAGATGCTTACCTTCTGGTGGAAAGTACAAATGACCAGGCATGGGTACACCCCCCTCTTGCGCCGTCTCAATCACCATGTCAGTCATCCCTTGTAACCAAACTAACATGCCGCCCAAAAAACCGTTACTAATATGCTGGATACAAACGATAGGAATTGAAAAGTTTGATTTGAGATACGGCAATATTGCCTCTAGAGCTTGCGGACCACCAGTAGATGCGCCCATCACAATCACTCTAGGTGACAGAAAACGGTTTAAGGTGGATTGAGTATTAAATACCGATAAAGGCTGAGCGGCTTTCTTCTTAATGTATTTAACCCCATTGAGAATACGAATTTTCTCAATGAGTTTAGCCGCCTCCTCTTTGCCAATCACGCCAGCAGTAGCTTTAGGTTTAGGCATCACATCTATCGCACCAGCCGATAGCATTTTAAAAATGTTATCCACTTGATTTGGTTGAACGGAAATACTCAATACCAAAATCGGACAGGGATAAACCTTTACGGCATGCTCTATAAACTCCAGTCCATCCATAATAGGCATGTGATAGTCCGTGCAGATCACATCAGGCCTTATGTCGGGTAACAGCTTTAAAGCCTCCAAACCATTGACCGCCGTTCCAACCACTTCAATATGAGGATCAGAATTTAACAGCGCCTTAATGACATGAAGCTGCAATAGTGAATCCTCAACTAAGAGAACTCGAATGGGGGTGGCTTCACCGTTATTAGGCATAAGACAGCTCTTTATATCAGCCTAGTAATGGAATCGAGCAAGACCGTCTGGTCAAAATCCGATTTAGAGATGTAAGCATCTGCGCCTGCTTGTAAGCCTTTACGCCTATCTTCTTCTGAAGCCAGGGACGTCACCAAAATAATTGGTATATCAGACAGCTTTTTATTGGACCGTATCTTGCTAGTTAATTCCAGCCCATCCATATTTGGCATCATGATGTCGGATACCACCGCATCGAATACCCGGGTAGCTAAAATATTCCAGGCATTCAGACCATCAGTGGCCGTAATCACTTCATAGCCAGCACCTTCCAAAATGCGTTTTTCTTGAATACGAGTGACAATACTGTCCTCAACCAGCAGGATGGATTTCTTATGCGCCTTAGCCTGCGCTTGATCTGCCAAGGATGTAGCCGACTGCATTTTTTGCAGAGCCTGATGAACGCTCTTAGCCAAATCAGCGGGATTGAGAACGGCACATACTTCACCAGAATCCAAGATCGTCACACCAGAGACATTGCGTAGCCTTTTAATGGGAGGCGGAGGCAGCTTTAGAACAATCTCTTCTTCCTCACGTAATTCATCAACGATGACACCGAAGCTATTTTCGCCAACTCGAATCACGACACACAGAGAGTTATCGTTAGTGTCCATCAGCCTTAATGGGCGATCCAATATCGACCCCAAACGATTGATCGTGATGATGTCATCACCATGATAAAAACACTGCCTATCCTCACGAATAATTAATTCTTCAGGCTTTAGGATTTTCGAGAAATAAATAGCGTCACAGGGCATGGCGTAGTTCTCACCCCACTCGCGCAAAATGGTTACGCGAGTAGACGTCAAAGAGACTGGCAGGTATAAACTAAAGGTCATGCCTTTGCCAGAGCGCGACTCCATTTGTAGCGTACCATGCATATGCTCAACGGCAGATCGAACGACATCCAAGCCAACACCACGACCTGAGATATCGGTAATCATCTTATTGGTTGAGAATCCTGGAGTCATCAACACATTCTTTAATTGAGCCTCATCTAAACTTGTCGCTTCAGACTCATTAAAAATATGACGTTTAACTGCTTGTTGGCGGATTGCCTCAAAGTCTAGTCCACGACCATCATCAATGACATCAATGCGCACATGATCGGCATCTTGACTCACCTTAACGAGTATCTTGCCATTAGGTGATTTTCCTGCCGCCGTCCGCTCTTCGGGACTTTCAATGCCATGATCAATGGCATTTCGTAGCATGTGCATGAGTGGGGCCTTCATCTCCTCGATAATTCGCTTATCGGCTACAGTAGCCTCACCCTCAAAGACTAAATCTACCTGTTTATTTTCCGCCGCAGCCAGATCATGGACCATCCGTGGAAATTGCTCTAACAAGGTTGCAATAGGCAATAAACGCAAGCCCCGAATACCACCTTCAATTTCTTCGGTGATCACACTGAGGCGACTGGCATCTTCCGACAACTTTGCACGCATTGCCAAAGCGCTTTTCATCCATTCTTCGGTCGGAATACTACCGATATTGAGTTGATTCATAAGTCGGCTAAATTCATCTTTCCATCTTAAGATGCGACTACGACTCACCACCAATTCACCCGTCTGCGTCAACAAAAAATCCAGCTTCTTAGCATCGACCCGTAGCGTATCAATCCGAAAATCAGTTGGTATCTGACGTCCAAAATTAATAGAGTCATTAGCCTTTACCTCTACAGCCGTAGGTATTTGAGTGACACTAGACTCAGTCTCCGGTTCCTCAATAGGGGGCGAACTGATGACCACCTTCTCTATTGGAGAAACGATAGCCTCTGAGGATTGAACGGAAGATTTTGCATCGCCCACCACCTCAGAAACCATCTGCCGAATGCGATCTAAGGTTTCCCATTGGGGTTTTAATATTTCGGCGGTAATCACGGTCTTTCCGCTTCTAGCCTCGCCGAGCATATCTTCGACTCTATTGGCCAACTCTTGAATATCAATCAGACCAAGCATGCGTGCTGAACCTTTTAAACTATGAGCTTCTCGAAAAACCTCCGCAATCAACGCTTGATCGTTAGGGGTTTTTTCCAGCTGCAGCAAGCCAGCATCTAATTTTTGTAAATGTTCTGAACTCTCTATACGAAAGAGATTGCGTAGCTCAAGATCTTCAATCTGTGCCATAAAGAACCCTACACAATTCCACGGAGATGGCTTGCCACCTTAGTCAGAGTTTCAACTCCAGTCATGGCTTGATTGGTACCTATAATCATTTCTCGCGAGCTATTGTTGATATTTTGCATAGCCTCATTAATTTGCACTAATGCAGCGGCCTGTTGTTTACTATTTAAGAGAACTTGTTGGGCATTTTGATATACGCCTTCAGAAAGCTGACTCAATGACTTAAACGCCACTGAAGTCTGCGCAACCCCATCAGAAACCTGATGAGAGATTTTTGTACCATCCTCAGCCGTCATCACCATAGTGTTAGTGGATTTCTGAATCTCTGCAACGATCTGCGAAGCTTTTTCTGAAGACTGCCTACTTTGATCTGCCAGCTTTCGAATTTCACTGGCTACTACAGCAAACCCCTTACCGTGCTCACCCGCGCGCGCTGCCTCAACGGCAGCATTTAATGCGAGCATATTGGTTTCGCCAGCTAACTCGCCTACCAATTTAGCAATATTGCCAATTTGACCTGCCTGCTCTGACAAACTCAAAATTTGTTTAGCAATCGCGGCCATCTTTCCCTCTAAAAAGAGGACATCGATTTGATTTTGAGATACCAATGCCAAACCCTTGGTAGTTGTATCTTGAGTTGCTTTCGCAGCAGCAGCCGCTGAATCTGCCTGCTCAGAAGAAAGGCGAGCAGAAGACACAAGCTCCTCAACAGTACTGGTTGTTTCTGATACGGAGGACCCCTGTAAAGAAATCGCCTTTTCATGCTGCGTTAGGGTCGCCGCTATAGCAGCGGCTGTTGATGAGATCTGGCCTGATGTTTGTGAAATATCGCGACTTAAAAATAAGGCCGATATAACTCCAAAAATAATGAGGAGAATGATTGCCCCAAGCGCCCCAAAAGTGACGATGTTTTTAGCATTCTCAATATTTTTATTAATCAGATCACGATACTGATCCCTGCTTTCTAAGTTGAACTTGGCGGCATCATCAGCAAGGGTATCGCTAGCTCGTACAGTTTGTAGGCTACTTCCAGATTTAAATAATTCAGCAGCTTCCTTGGCTTTACCCTCATCTACCAATTTAATGAGCTGCCCATTGATCTCTTTAGTAGATGCATAGACATTTTTTAAATTACTAAGATCCGCTATTAATTCAGGAGAATAAGTTCCTTTGTCGATCTTTGCAAATAAATCATCAATATTTTGAATAGACTCTTGATAACTCTTTTTGGAATAATTGGTATCTTGGCCTTGGCTTAAGCCCGTCAAAATATAGGCGTAGGAAGCCCTTTGCATACGGGTAATGTTTTCATTGATTTTTAAGATGTCGGGTGTAAGGTAGGCTGTAGCGTTTAATGCAGTAGTTTTTTCAATCACAGAATTCATTTTGACCTGGTTCACACCCACGATCACAAGCAATACCAGCAAAGGGATCAGATAACTTAATATCATTTTCCAGCGCAGGGATATTTGATTCAAAATATTCCTCCTTAATTCAAAACTTTAAATTCGCTCATCTACTTCGAGCAAGTTACCAACCAATACTGCCTCTACATCCAATATGCCTGCAACTCCATCATCCATTCGGAGCAAGGCTTTGCATTGGGCATGATGCTCTTCAACATCCTGTAACTCTGTAATAAGAGAGCGATCAAAGTATCTAAAGTTTTCAACCTTCTCCACAGCTAAAGCTATTTTTTTAGATCCAAATTCCAAGATCACCACATCGCGCTTATCCGTCATGTTCTGAATTCTTAATAAAGAAGTCATATCAATCACCGACAAAATTTCACCGCGAAGATTAATCGCCCCTAATATGTAAGCTGGACAGCAGGGCAAAGGTGTGCATTGCTTTAAATGCGAAAACTCTAATATGTACTCAGCCTCAATCGCATATTGGATGCCACCAATGGTGATCAGCGCAAAAGCTTGTTTAGACCCCTCCTGACCACCCTCATTTGGCATGGCCAATTGATGCATCCTTGTCCGAAAGATCTCTTCATTACGCTTAGCGCCTGGCGAAGGAATTACAGGGATGCTTGCCTCAAAATACGTTGGTAAGCCTTGTCCAACCTCGACCGTTAATAGGGCAGACAAATTGAGCAACAAAATAATTTCATCACCATGTTTGACTTCACCAGCAATCAACTTGGAATAATCCGATCTAAAGTCAGGTGGAATCACCAGATCACGCTTTACAACAGATTCATCAGAGACAATTACTAGCCCTTTTACATAGTCTGCGACGATTCCACAGCGCATCTGCGGAGTATTGACCAAAATGATGTTGGTTGAACCTTGGTATTCATGAGAAACATGTTTAAATCTTAAGCCCAAGTCCAAAACATGAACGATTTCGCCATGCCAGTTCACCAACCCAACAAACCAAGGTGGCGCAGCTTCAATTGCGGAAAGCTCAGGCATCCAAAATACATTCTCCACACTCTCGGTGGGAACTGCATATTGGACTGAGTCAGACTCAAAAACTAGAAAGCTTGGCATATTAATCTTTATAAACTTTATTGTTCAATTTAGGTTACTTGAGTATTGAAGTCAAACCCCCTTGAATATTGGCCAGATATTGTTTTAGATCAAAAACTGTACTGTTTTTTAGACATGGGATCGATTCCTGAGGCCCCATTTTCTGTAATGCTTTGATTGCTTGGTCACAAGACTTGGACGCCATTTCAGGCTTATTTTCCTGAATCTGGATCGTAATTAATTCTAAATAGGCGGCAATGAACTCCGGGTCTAAGTAAAGCGTTTTGCGAAGATCGGATTTCGCTTGTTCAATATCGCCCATTTCCATAGAAATCACTGCATGCAAGTAGTGCAACTGCGCTTGCATTGGGTCTATCAATGCAAGCTTTTGATACAACTCAATTGCCTCTTTGAACTTCGCTTGATCCGCATATTGCCAAGCCAATGCAAAGAGTTCATCACTAGACCTCTCAGAGGGTAACGTTATAGGAACCCTAGGTTGCCAATGTTCTATTGGGCCTGCAATAGAAGCCATAGGGGCTAAAGACTCTTTAGGCATCTCAAATGCCCTAGGAGGCATAAATGTAGTCCCCAAAAGCGTCATATCCGCTACAGGCTCTAAAAAGGCTGGACTATCGATCCTTTGGTAAACCAAGGATTCTGGATAAATTTTGACTTGTAAACCACTTTGTCTATAGGCATGTAACTCCCCATGAGCTGTCATCAATACACCGCCCTTTGCAAGGCATGCAGAGAGTTTTTCAGTAATGGCATTAATCGCATCCATATTCATATAAATGAATAGGTTTCTACAGAGGATGAAATCCACATCGACCAAGTTTTTTGAATAATCTGGCAAGTTCGCGTTAACAAGATCGAGAACCAACAAACGGACACGGGAGCGAATCGAGGTATTTAAGCTCCACGAGCCAATCCCTTCTTGAAAATAGGCACTCTTAAAGTCATTGCTACAACCTCTAAAGGACCACTCCTTATAGGAGGCAAGCTTAGCCTTTTCAATAAAGACGGGATTAATATCACTTCCGACGATATCGATATCCCAATATTCGGGATCGGGAATCAAACCTTCTAGCAAGATCACCAGAGAATAGAGCTCTTCACCAGTAGCGCAAGCGGGCGTCCAGATACGTAGTTGTTTCTGTAAACGCTTTCTATTAATGATTTCCGGAAGAATGACACGACGAATTAAGTCCATTTGCCCTGGATCACGCATAAAGAAGGTTTCGCCAGTAGTCAGTAGGTCACTTAACATTTGGCGATCCTGTGAAAGATCCGTGATTCCACCGAGGTAAGCTTGATAAGCCGCAAAATCAGGCAATCCAAGCACTTTAATGCGCGCATGGATCCAAGTAGTTAATTTTTCATAATCAAATTCTGTGATCCGCAGCCCAGTTACTTCGCGAACTTTTTGGATCAACTCATTTGATAAAAAATTATTCATAGAACTTTATGTATTTTTATGAAAGTTTCTCAGTGCTTAACACCTAAACCTTCTAGGGTTATAGTAGCAAATAAGGCTGCTAAATTCGATAAAAATCAATATGACTGATACATACCTATTCACTTCTGAATCAGTCACTGAAGGTCATCCTGATAAAGTAGCCGATCAGATATCGGATGCCATCTTAGATGCCTTACTAGAACAAGATCCCACCAGTAGGGTTGCGGCCAGTACGGTGTGCAATACAGGACTCGTTTTATTAACCGGTCAAATTACGACTAAAGCCATCGTTGATTACCCCCACATCGCCAGAAACACACTCAAAGAGATTGGCTATGACAGCAGCGATCTAGGCATGGATTACAAAGGTTGTAGTGTTCTCGTGGCTTTTGAAGCTCAGAGCCCTGACATTGCACAGGGCATTAACCAAGCTTTAGATGATCCTTTAGATCAAGGCGCAGGCGATCAAGGCATGATGTTTGGCTATGCCGTCACTGAAACGTCGCAACTCATGCCAGCCCCGATCATGATTGCCCATCAGCTTGTACAGCAACAAGCCAAATTACGTCGTAGCGGCCATTTCAACTGGTTAGGGCCCGATGGTAAATCCCAGGTCACTATGCGCTATGAAGGCGATATACCGATAAGTATCGATACCATCATTCTCTCTACGCAGCACTCGCCTGATATTGCCCTTGATGCCCTACGTGAAGCGGTAATCGAAGAACTTATTAAGCCCACCCTTCCCCCACAGTTTGCCAAGGGAAACATTCGCTATTTAGTGAACCCGACAGGACGATTTGTGACAGGAGGCCCTAAAGGCGATACCGGGTTAACTGGCAAGAAGCTGATGGTCGATACCTATGGATCATCAGCGCCTCATGGTGGAGGTGCATTTTCCGGTAAGGACCCCTCTAAAGTTGATCGCTCAGGGGCTTATGCCGCTCGATATGTTGCCAAAAATATCGTTGCTGCTGGTCTGGCTAGTAAATGCTTATTACAAGTCTCTTATTCGATAGGGGTGGCTAAACCCACCTCCTTAATGGTTAATACCTTTGGCACCGGCAAGATGGCTGATTCCAAGTTGGAGAAAATCATTCTTGAGATCTTTGATTGGCGCCCAAGAAGCATTATTCAGACCTTGGATTTATTAAAGCCCATTTATAAAAACACGGCTAGCTATGGGCACTTTGGACGTACAGATAAGGAATTTAATTGGGAAGCTTGTAATTTAGTAGAGGCATTGAGGATATCTAGCTAAGGATCTCTAGCAAATCCAGGCTCAATAGGTTTATGCTTTAAACATATGGAAAAAGAGTTGAACCAAGCCACCATTTTGATTGTTGAGGACAGCCCTATTCAGGCTGAGTTGTTGCGTCGCTTTATTGTGAGTAATGGTTATAAGTGCGAGGTTGCTACAGATGGAGAGGCAGGACTTCTAGCACTTCAAATCAATCGCCCAGATTTGGTGATCAGCGACGTGCAAATGCCAGTGCTCGATGGCTATCAAATGTGTGAACGCATTAAAGCCAGCCCACAACTGCAATCGATTCCGGTCATTCTTTTAACAGCACTTTCTGATCCTGTCGATGTGATTCGTGGTCTTAATGCCGGCGCTGAGGCTTACTTGACCAAGCCTTACGACAATGAACGCCTAATGGTTCAGGTGCATCGCTTGCTTAATGCGCCTCAAAATGGGAATCACAACGATGAATCCAATGAGGTCACACTTCGAGCAAGCACACCACTGGATGTAGAGATTAATCAAGCTCATTACACCGTAAATGCTAGCAGAGAGAAGATTTTACAAATGCTAGTGTCAACTTATGACAACGCCTCATATCAAAATCACCTGCTTCGTAAACTTGAAGAAGATCTACACTCACTCAATCAGCAGCTAGAAAATAAAGTCGTACAAAGAACTGCTGCGCTAGCTGAAGAAGAGAAACGCGCTCGTAATGCTGAGACTAGATACCGTACACTTTTTAATTTAATGCCAGAAGGTGTTGGCCTTATTAGCCCTGACTCCTGGAAGTTCGTAGAATTTAATGATGTGGCCTGTGGACAGTTAGGCTTTTTACGTGATGAGTTTAAAAACGTATCCCTTCTAGACATGGCAGCTGAAAATGAGAAAAGTACTTTGCTTGAACACCTCAATCAAGCCATGATCTATGCGCAGTCCAGTTTTGCCACTCAACTTCTAAATCGAGATGGATCTTCTTTAGATATTGATGTTCGTACTCAACAAGTTGAGTTAGATGGCCAAAAACTATTAAATTGTATTTTCCGAGATATTTCAGCGATTAATCGTGCCAGAAAAATCGAATGGGAACTAGAGCACAAATCCACCCATGACCTCTTGACGGATTTACCTAGTAAGGCACTTTTATTAGATGCGATTGCGCAAGCGATTCATGTTGCTGATCGTAAAGGCGGCGCTATTACATTGCTTGCCATTGAATTAAGTCGCATCAGTACAATTACTGCCAGTTTGGGTCATGCCGCTGCAGATGCCATTCAAATGGAGCTTGCCCAGCGTCTTCGCAGTATTCAGCCTAAAGCTAGCATGGTTGCCAGAATTCACAATCAGGATTTCATCTTTTTGGTAGACGGCAGTATGGATCCAAGCCCCATTACCGATTTGCTGCCACGGATCTCCAAGGCTACGAACAGTCCATTTGAATGGGAGGGTTCCTTACTAGCCTTTGAGCCTTGTATTGGAGTCAGTATTTATCCAAAAGATGCCCAAGATGCCGCAACACTTTTACAGTCTGCTGAATCTGCGCTTTTTAAAGCAAAACAGAGTGGCAAAAAAGCAATTGTTTTAGCGTCCTCAGAAATTAATGATCAGGTTGAAAATCTTATTCGCAAGGAAAGCGATCTACGCTCTGCTTTTGCCAATGGGCAAATGGAAATGTTCTTTCAGCCAAGGGTCGATCTTAAAAGTGGAAAAATTACTGGTGCAGAGGCTCTGATGAGATGGCGCGATCCCATTAAAGGTATCGTTCCTCCTAAGGACTTTATTCCTCTAGCCGAAGAAATTGGCCTGATTGGCCCGATGACTAACTGGGCCCTAGAGCAAGTATGCAGCCAACAAAAACAATGGTTAGATGCTGGTATGGAAATCGTTCCAGTTTCCGTGAATTTAGTTGCCGAGCAGTTCCAGGACGATCAAATAGTTGTCATTCTCAAAGAGGCTTTAGCAAAAAGCCATTTGCCAGCCCAATATTTAGAGGTAGAACTCACTGAATCAGCAGCGATGCAAAACCCTGGCAGATCGGCGAAATTATTAGACCAAATTCGTGATCTTGGCATCTTAATCGCTATTGATGACTTTGGAACAGGCTACTCATCCCTAGCCTATCTGGAAAAATTTCCGATTGATATCTTAAAAATTGATATCTCCTTTGTGCAAGGCATCACTAAAGATCGACATGCCGCAGTGATCACTAGCGCGATTATTGCGATGGCAAAAGAATTGAATTTTCTAATCGTAGCGGAAGGTATTGAGGATGATGGACAGCGTGAGTTCTTAGCAAAGCACCACTGCGAAGAAGGACAAGGTTATCTTTTTTCTAAACCCGTTCCTGCGGATGAGTTTAAGGATTTGCTAAATTCGAAGATCGTCTACTAATTATCGAAAGCAATCACTTCTTTTCCCTCAAATAGATCTAGGGCTACTTTTGCAATCCCTGCATCATATTTAATCCCCAAACCCTCTTTAATGACTTTTAGTGCGGCAGGTAGTCCTAATCCAGCCCTATAAGGCCTGTGAGAATACATTGCTTCAATAGTGTCGGCTACCGCGATCACTTGTGCCTCCAGCAGAATCTGATCCCCCTTTAAACCCTTTGGATAACCAGAACCATCAAGGCGCTCGTGATGTTGCCGTACTATTTCAGCTATGGGCCAAGGAAATTCGATATCTTTGAGAAGTTGGAAGCCATTTTCTGGATGCTCCTGTAAAAGCTTTCCTTCAAACTCGGTAAGGCTAGATGGTTTAGTCAGAATTTCAGAAGGGACGGCTATTTTTCCAATGTCATGCACCATAGCTGCTAAACGTAATCCATAAATCTTGTCTTCATCCCAACCAAGTTCATTTGCCATGGCACAGGCAATTGTTGCTACATTCTTTTGATGACCAGAGGTATAGGGGTCCCTCAGCTCCATAGTTTTTGACATCACCTCAACCGTGCTGGTAAGTGACTTACGCAACTTGTCATCTTGGATTTGCTGCTTCTGGTACTGCGCATTTAAAGCTTCTTGCTTTTCAAATACATTTAGGCCAAACCCAAGTTCTGCGGCTAAATTTGCAAAAATATGCACTTCTAAATCGGTAAAAGCATTAATAGTTGATGCATAGACGCCTAATGCACCAATAACCTCACCACTCTCAATAATAGGTACTGCAATGACTGAACGGATTCCATACTTTCTTGCACGCAACTTCCACGGTTCAAAATTCGGATCAGCTTCGGTATCGGAAATCAGGCAAGCTTGTTTTGACCTGATACAGCGACCAATAGGCCCCTTACCATTTGGCCTATCTTCTGACCAGCTAACAGTAATGCCCTGTGCATATGCAGATGCTGAACCACTTAAACCCATCACCTCAATAGTTTTCTCGGGATCGTTATTAGCAAAACCAATCCAAGCCAATAGATAATTTTCCTGTTTAGTAATTGCCTCGCAAATAGCCTGCATTAACTCTGTAGAAGAAATTGCTTTAGAAAGCGCATCTCCAGAGCGCATCAACGCGTTTAAACCCCAAGTAAGAGTCTCCAAGCTCGGGGCAACTTGTTGCGAACAGAGCGCTTTTTTATCGCTGTTCATAGACTCTTAGAAATCACTTCATCCCTCTAGCGAAGGAGGTGGTTTATCAAATACAGCATATTTATCGCGACCACCTTGCTTGGCAATATACATAGCCTTATCAGCCATATCCATCAGATCGTCTCGTCTATTCTCTTCATTTACCACCATACTGGCTATGCCGATACTGACAGTAATTTTGGGGTGCTCATCACAAGGTAAATCTAACTTAATTGCCCGAACTGCTTCAAGAATTTCATTGGCAAGCAAAATAGCGCCTCGCTCGTTAGTCTGCGGCAGAAGAACAGCAAACTCTTCCCCACCCCAGCGGCAGCAAAAATCTAATGGCCGAGTAATGCATTTTTGAATGGCTTTAGCCACTGCAACAAGTGCGATATCCCCGCAATCATGACCATATTTGTCGTTAAATACCTTGAAGAAGTCAATATCAATAAACAAAGCACTAATAGGTTGCCTTGATCGCAATGAATCTTTCCAGAATTTAGGAAACTCCGTGTCCAATGCGCGACGATTTTCTAAACCTGTTAAAGGGTCTGTAAGCGACAGCATTAAGGAATCCGCAATCACTAAAGCCTTTTTATAAAAACGCCAGAAAACAAACGTAAGGATAAAAAACGACAATACGATAGCAAATAGAAGAGGTAGATTGCTAGAATAAAAATCCCTGACGACTTTCTCTACAGGGATCGAGGCTGTTGTTATAAGCCCGTACTTGCTGGAGGTGGCATATGCCACATAGGAAGCTTGTGGAATTTCTTTAGCAGAAGATATCTCAATAATTCCTGAGCTTTTTCCATCGGCATGTACACGCTCATTAATCACTAAACAAAGACGAAAATCAATATCCTCGTGATCTTTGGGTTTAGGGTAAGCAAAGGCAATATTACCGCCTTCTAAATTCACTAAAATCCGTGTATCAGTTAAAGACTTTAGGGATTTAGAGAGGTTATTTGCGAGATCATCAGCTGCAACTTGCTGGCCAATCACCCCACGAAACTTGCCAGCGCTATCGATAATGGGAGCCGCAATGTGAAATGCCAATATGCCGGTAGTTTTAGCGGTGACTAAATTACCAATTGCATAGGTAAGCTTAGGATTGTTTTTTAGGGTTTTAAAATACAGCCTATCCGTTAAGTTGATACTTTCTTTTTCTACGCCACGGTTAGTTGCACGAATATTTCCATTCTCATCGGCGTAAAAAGTTAATTGGAATACTGTATTAGTAATAAATGAATTAAAAGCTGTATGGCCGTTACTGAGGATTTGAAAGGCCAGCTCATCTGTTAAGGTGCCATTATTGATGGCCTGTTCAATTTTTGGCTGGGATACATCTACGATCTTTGATGCGTCACTAAGAACCGCCTCAAGCATTGCATTTGAGACGTAGGCCTCATGTATTAATTCATCTTTTTGGCTATCCCGGTAAAAAGAATAGTTTTCATAGAGGGTAAATGCAGACCCAATTCCCAGAAAAACTGCAAGCAGTAAAAAAAGCGAGAGGTATTGGTTGCGAATCTTGGGTATGGATGTTGGCATGAACACTATGGGCGCTTAATTATTCTCTTAATGAGTTTGATAAATGAATAGATTGAATAAGATCGTGAGGATCTGATATCAGGCAGCCTTATTCAAGATGCCTGAAAGATTTATCAAGATTGGCAATACGAATCTTGGTATCACCAATTAACTCCTCAATTTTTCCAGCGGATGCTGTTGAAATCTCTGATAACTTCTGAAACTCTCCTGCCAAAACTGCAATACCACGGGCAGACTCCCCTGCATTGGCCGCTTCAATCGCAATGTTGAGGGATAGCAATTTAGTTTGCGCAGCAATATCGTTAAGAACCGTGGCAATCTGACTGATTTGATTTCCGGAATTCAAGACCTCATCCATCGCTAAGTTGGTATTAGTGCGATTTAAATGCTCCTGATTCGTATTTTTCAAAAAGCCCGTATAAATCATCTTGTCATTTAAGTAGATCTTAGAGACAGACAACTGTCCAAAGATCTTGCTGCCGTCTTTACGAGTAATTTCCACCTCGCGAGTCTTGCCAACAATCTTATTGACACCCGTAGTGCGGTTCGCATTAATGTATTTATCGTGATTAGGCTGGATGTCAATTGGTACCAGCATTTTGACGTTGTGACCCAATACCTCATCCCGCCCAAAACCAAACAAGTGCTCTGCTGCCGCATTAAAGAAAGTGACACAGTTGTTTTCATCAATTGAAACTACAGCATCTATGGCCTGCTCTAGCGTCTGCTTAAGCATCTCGAATGCTTTGCGCTCTGGAGTAATATCTTTCATAAAGCCGGTATAGATGATCTTATTTCCCAGTCTTACCTTAGATACTGAGAGCTGCCCCCAAATCTTCGTACCATCTTTACGGGTAATTTCCACCTCACGGGTTTTACCCACAATCTTGTTCACGCCCGTAGTGCGGTTGGCGTTGACATATTTATCATGATTAGGCTGGATATCGGCAGGCACAAGCATTTTGACGTTCTGCCCCATGACCTCTTCACGACTGTATCCAAATAAGTGTTCTGCGGCGGCATTGTAAAAAGTCACACAGTTATTTTCGTCAATCGATACTACCGCATCGACAGCTTGCCCTAGAATTTGCACATACCTTTCCCGCTCATCCTGAATCTCGGTAGCATCTCGAACGATTGCACTATAAATAAACCCGCCACCCAGAGTAATTTTTGATAAAGACATACTTCCTGGGGAAACGCCCCCATCCTTACGCAAAATTTTGACTTCCCGAATGGAGTCTTTCCATTTATCCAATTGATTGGAGATCGGAATATTTTGAGCACCCTCAAACAAGGTGGTGATATTTTTACCAAAAATCTCATCATGAGAGTATCCCCATAACTTCTGGGCAGACTTATTGAAGAAAATGACATCACCACCTGCGCTTACTTCAATGATCGCATCTAAGGATTGATCAAACGCTTCGCGAAACCCAGGGGACTCGGGAGATTTAAATAATCCTCTAAAAAAATTCAACATAAATTGCTTTACTCACCCTATTTTCAATGATGACATCAGAATCTATCACTACAAGTTCATTCTAGACCTATTAAAGCCCTCTGCGAGGCGGTAAACAGGCATTTAAGGGCATCCAAAAGGTCGAAAAATTGATTCAAATCAAATAAGAAGACACAGATGTAGATAATGGGAAGTTCACCCCTGGCAAATGAAGGCCAACGAGAAGAAAACATGGAAGAACGAACCGCTCAACTCAACACTCAATGCCAATGTATTAGCGTTGATGAAACAAAGCTCAATACCGAGGTTCACCGCCTCATCCATGACTTAGGACTTGCGGATCAAGTTGCTGAAAAAGTTGGTGCGATGCTTTCTAAAAACGGAGTATTTATATCCGCTACATCCACAGATCAAATGAAGCAACTTGTTAAAGCCTTATTCACGGTCTGCGCAATGCCTAAGTTTCAAGAAACTGTTCTACATTACGCCCCTACTATTGCCCGTCACCAACAGCGTACTAGCGGCGTGTTTTATGGCTTTGATTTTCACCTTGGGGAAAATGGTCCACAACTAATCGAGATCAATACCAATGCAGGTGGCGCCATGATCTGCGCCCTTGAAATTGGCGCCTCGAAAAATTGCTGTGTTCCAACCATAGAAAATTTAGCCCAAAGAAATGTTCCTTACGAAATCTACGAAAAATTTATAGACATGTTTACCAAAGAATGGCGAAGTTTTAAAAATGATCAAAATGCCATTCTGAAGACAATTGCAATTGTTGATGAAAGTCCGGCAGAACAGTTTTTGTATCCGGAGTTTCTGCTCTTTAAGGCTCTTTTTAAAAGCAAAGGCATACACGCGATTATTGCTTGGCCAGATGAACTCAAAATCATCGACGGCAAGGTTTATATTGAAGATACGACAATCGATTTAATTTATAACCGTACCACTGACTTTTATTTTGAATCCCCCTCCTGTAAAACTTTGCGTGAAGTCTATCTTCAGGACTTAGCGGCAATAACGCCCAATCCCTTTCAACATGCTGTATTTGCCAATAAGCAGAATCTTTGCATTCTGAGTAATGACGAACAGCTCATGGGCCTGGGAGTTGATGCCCAAACTAGATCCATCTTACTGGAGCACATACCTAAAACTGTTGAAGTTAGCCCTCAGAATGAAGATGCTCTATGGGAAAACCGTAAGCAGTATTTTTTTAAACCCGCCCAAGGTTTTGGCAGTCGCGCCGTCTATCGAGGCGACAAAATGACGAAAAGTGTTTGGAGTGAGATCAAAGGTAATAGCTATGTTGCCCAACAAGTCATTCCTCCTAGCAGAAGAACCGTTGTTGTCGATGGAGTTGACGTAGATCTCAAAGTAGATATTAGAGACTATGCGTTTGAGGGAATATCTCTGCTCTGCGCTACTCGGACCTACCAAGGGCAAACTACCAACCTAAGAACTTTAGGAGGGGGTTTTTCACCAGTCTATGAAGTTAAATAAAGCCCTAATTGCTTAGGTAGCTTAATTTGTATTCATTCAGATGTACTGCTAATTACGGTTTTTCCTTGTTGGATTCAGGAATGGCAGTAATGGTGATAGTCAACATTATCAGAACAACAAAACGAAAGGCTGCCTCTATGCCATTCCATTGCTCAGATTGCCACATGCAGAACCATTCCCCGCCGATGACGATAAATCCGAAAAACCATAGAAAAATGCCAACCGAACAACCAAGATAAATCCAGTTCTTTGCGTGAATGAATTTAATTGAATTATTGAGATTTTTCATCAGGCAAATTGTGCCAACCATTAATAAAATACCAGTGAGCAATTCTGCAAAGATGATTAGGCCATAAGCAATATTCCAAATCAAGGGATTAAGAATGGCTCTCGATTTCAAAGTATTCCCAGCAAATACCGTATCCATAGAAAGCGTGTGCTGAACAAAGCTGTAATTACTGCCGTAATCAACTAAGTTATTAAAGCCCACCATTAAAGCAAAAATAGATAAAGATAGACAAACAATGACTTTGCTTATTCGTAAACTATTCAATTTGGCCATTCTATAAAACTTTGCAGCAGTAGATGCAAGGGCTTGTTGTTGAATTCACAGTCAAAACTTATCTTTCAAATCCTCAAGAACATAGATTTCCCTTAGATGAAGCGCTTGATAAGCGACACGATCTTTAAGCAAGCCTGTAATCGTTTCATCCCCATAAGAAAAATTTCTCATAACATCCGCGTTTAGGTTGTAAATAGGCCAGTTCGCTTGACCCGTTACATTTGGGTTTCCAGTCTTTGCAAATGCTGCCCAACTCGCAGACATCTTTTCAGTCATGGCTTGATCTTGTGGACTATTTTTATCCACAATGGGATACCAATCTTTTGGCCAGACATGCTCTTGTTTAAACTTGGCGATATCTTTTTCAATTCTGGCGCATTGATCCACGCCTGACTCAACATACTTCGGGGCTTGAGGCATTAAACCCAAACTTCCGAAAACATAGGTAATTTCAAAAGTATGTGGTGCCCCAGGAAAAGCGGGTCGAATATTCTTAGTTAAATAATCGAAATAATAGGCATAGCCTGGAGCTACCCCATTCATACTATTGGCTAGCAGTTTTGTACTAGCTCGATACATCAAATCTTGTATGACAAAGGAATTCAAAATACATTTGTCTTGAACATCAGCATACAACTGATCAATAATTTTTGGATCCTCGTGAACCTGTTTGAGAAATACCTCTAATGAAGGCTCTCCTGGCAACATAAAGTCTGAATCAAAGGAATTCGTGCCAATCATAAAAGGCACTTTTGCCTGTTTGCCAGCCGCGAACAATGGAATTGGGTCGCCCTTCAAAATCTGACCATCTACAAAAGGACCACCAAACTCCCCAGCGTAAAAAGCCGCACCATTTAACACCAACTTTTGAACTGGCATTTTTCTGAGTTCAGCTAGGGATTTTGCACCAATTGCCGCCATATATTTAGCGTCTACATCCACCTCCGGCGTTAATCCAAACCTTTTATCGATCATTCCTCGAAGTGGGCTTTGCTGAGCACTCTCTGCAATCGCTTTATGGAACAGGCCTTTGGCCGCATCAGAGACCATCAACCAAGTCACACTTCGTGCACCAGCGGACTGGCCAAATATGGTGACATTATCTGGATCACCACCAAATGCTTGAATATTCTTTTTGACCCATTTAAGAGAGGCAATTTGATCCATAGTGCCATAGTTACCAACTGGCTCCCCCTTGGCCTTAGCTTCTTCTATTAACTCTTTCGGCGCAAAGAAACCTAGCGATCCCAAACGATAATCCACCGTAACCACGATGACCCCGTTTTTCACTAAATTGATTGGGGTGAACTGTGGATCTTTAGCGCCATCGACAAATAAACCCCCTCCATGAAACCAGACCATAACTGGTAGTTTCTTACCGGAATTCGGAGGCGCATAGACATTAAGCTTGAGGCAATCCTCGTTACCAGGAAGAGCAAGACCAGCACTTAAATTCTTAATTAAAGGCTGAGGACATGAATCTCCAAATTGACTAGCATCACGTGTGCCAGCCCAAGACAAAGCGGGTTGCGGAGGTCTCCATCTCAAACCTCCCACCGGAGGAGCTGCATAAGGAATATTTTTGAAGGCTTGCATGTTGTATTCAACAGCACCTTGAAGGCGACCATTTTCTACTTGTACGATAGGCTTATCGACAGCAGCATGGGCATTTAAAGTAAAAGTGCCAAACAATACAATCAGGGAAATTATCTTTTTCATCTCAGCTTTTAGCAATCAAATATGCTTGAGTCTAGCATGAGAAATTACGGGATTTTAAACATCTAAACAGCCGTCATTGGCATTAAATCTAAGTCAGATATCTTAATTAGACAATCTAGGATATTGGCCAGAAAAAAGCATGAGATATTGCCCTAAAAATAAAAAACCGTAGTTTTTTTAACTAGGGTTTTAAAGAGTTTGCAAATTATCAATACTCCGACCTATTGATGCTTTTCCAAATGGAGGGATAGGTTATGAGCCATTCCTATAGAAGAGGCGGTTGCCCATGCAAATCCAAAAAGACCAGAGAATGCGATGATCGATGGAATCAGACGCCAGCCCATAGGAAAGTCCACTGTGAAATTCCCCACAGAGGTGAAATAACTTGCCGCAAACAAGAGTGCTGGGACCCAATCAGATACAAAATTAAAGGAAGTCAAGGCCAACACCCATATTGAGAGTGACACAAGCATAGCAATTACCAGGAGCAAGATGAATGCCACATACCGGAACATTTCATAATGCTTCCCATGATATCTACCTTCACGTAATACCCGACCATAAGTCAGTGATATCCAGGCAAAGCTGTAGATATTGAAAATCGCCACAGCACCCATAATGCAGAGTCCAAATATAGACTCTTTTAATAATATTTCGAGATGGATTGTATTAGCATTCATAACGATATCTTAACTCCAATGAAACCCATTCAATTGATCAGTTATCAACATCACTATGCCAAAGTGTCGCCTCGCCAAATAAAACATAGTTTGCACCAAATACGCAAGTAATTAAAAATAGAAACACAAGTGAACCTACACCATTACTATCGCCATAAATCATCAAGATGATTGCCAATAGAGCAAATAGCAATACCAGCAAATTCATTAATCTTTTTTTCATTTTCTCTCTTTTATAGGTAATGATTAGCTCAATTTGGCTACTTTAGTAATTTTCATTACCCTGCCATACCTATTGCACCAGTGCAACCTCTACAGTTTTTAGACTAAGAGAATTAATCAGGCAAGATGGCTTTATGCCAACCAAGTAACCGCGTCGCCCGCCATTGATATAAATTATAGGTAGATCTAGTATGCTTTTCTCAAGATAAATAGGCATGACCTTTTTGGTGCCAAACGGACTAGTACCGCCAACGAGATAGCCTGAATGTTTTTGGGCAATATCGGGCTGACACGGCTCAATCTTTTTACAGCCTATTTGCCTTGCTAGCTCCTTTGTAGAGACTTTACAATCTCCATGCATTAAGACGATGAGAGGTTTGGCTAACTCATCTTGCATTACTAAAGTTTTGACCACTGCATGCTCGGGTACTTCCAGTTCTCGGGAGGAGGTTTTGGTGCCGCCATGTTCTTCATACTCATATAAATGGTCTGAGAACACAATTTTTCGTTCACGTAAAAATTTGGTTGCTGGCGTCTCTGGCCCATTGGTCTTTTTCATAGGCTAGTGGCTACCCTTGATAGTGGCAACTGTGCTCCTAGAACTGCAACAATTACTCAACATACTTAACGCAGATCTTTATTCAATTGATCCACAATCTCCGCCCAATCCGCATCTAAGATGATCTCTTCCCGTAGTAAAGTCGCCTGAGCAGTTGACCAGAATGGCGCATCCTCTAAGGGGATTGCCTCATGCAATGGCCTATGCTTTTCCAAAAAGACTTGAATATTTTCGGGCTCGGAAGGCAAACCCAGCTGAACAAATAATTCTGTAAAACGGTGAAATGGCTTTTCCATCATGGACCTCTCTATAAACGTAATCTATCCAACAATTACACCTAATTATTTTGCGCCTAATTTAGCCTAATATCACGGGAATATCAGAAATTTCATTCGTGGATGAACGAGTCCTTGGAAAATGTTGATGCAACACTTGGGTTAGCTTATCGATGCCGCTTAGTACACCCTGCTGATAATCCTCCTTGGCAAATTTGGATTCTATGTCATGGCAAATCGCTTGCCATTCACTCGGATCTACCCTCTTATTGATTCCCCTATCGGAAACGATTTCCACCGCATGATCTGCGATCAAGACATAAATTAATACGCCATTATTGTGCTCGGTATCCCATACCTTTAATCGTGAGAAAACCTCGATGGCACGGTCTCTTGGGCTCTGATTCTTTAGGAGCGAAGACATATCCATTGCGCCCTCTACAGCAAAGCAAATTTGACCAGTGTGCTGACTTTCGCTTTGTGAAATAGCCTTGGTAATGACTTCAAGATCTTTTGATGAGAAGTGCGAGCCTACCTTGCGGCCATGAGAAATCAAATGCTTTATTAAACGACTGATATCCACGTCTACCATCTCCCCGATGAGCCACCACCACCAAAGCCACCGCCACCGCCACCCCCACTAAATCCACCACCTCCGCCACCACCACTGCTATAGCCACCAAATCCGCGACCACCAAAGCCAATCCCCGTTAAGGCAACAACCAAGGCAAGCACTCCCGCTATCAAAGCCATGGAAATCGCCCCAAAAATAAACCAAGCCATTACCGCAACAAAACCCCCAGTGACTAATGAGCCTGGCAATCTACCCAACATAGACCTTAAGATACCGCCAAGAATTAATGCAACAATCAAAATTACTGGAAAGAAAGAGCCAATATCAGGCTGACTACGGTAATCGTTAGCTGGTCTAGATTTTGGAGCAGGCAAGGCTTCACCATCAATTACGGTCATTACCGCATTGACCCCCGCGCTTATGCCGCCATAAAAGTCTTGCTGCTTAAAGTGCGGCACAATAATTTGATCAATGATGCGCTTGCTCGTGACATCGGTTAATACACCCTCTAAACCATAACCCACTTCAATACGAAGCGCCCTATCGTCTTTTGCAACAATGAGAATCGCTCCGTCATCGACTTTCTTGCGACCAATTTTCCATTGATCGCCAAGCCGAATACCGTACTGTTCAATGGATTCTGGAGCGGTTGTTGGAATAATCAATACTACGATCTGACTACCCTTTCGAGCTTCAAATTGACTTAAGGTTTGATCTAAAGCGGTAATCTCACTGGCACTAAGAGTACCGGTTTGATCAATCACCCTTGCCGTTAAGGCGGGAATGGCTTGCTGGGCCACTGCTCCATGAGAAAAGCCCAACAATAGGCAAGGCACTAGACATAGTGAAATCCACAATCTTTTCACTAATAAGGCCTTCCTTGAGCCCAAGATTTTCATATGACTTACTTAGCTGCAGGTGTATCAAATGAAACGCTAGGTGGCGTAGCCAGTTCTTTTTCATTATCAACAGTAAAGTTCGCTTTGGTTTTATAGCCAAATACCATCGCCGTTAAGTTTGATGGGAACGAACGAATAGTGACGTTGTAATCTTGAACAGACTTGATATAGCGGTTTCGAGCAACAGTAATACGATTCTCTGTACCTTCCAACTGAGCCTGCAAATCTAAGAAGCCTTGATTAGCCCTCAAGCTTGGGTAGTTTTCTGAAACTACTAAGAGTCTTGATAAGGCGGAAGTTAACTGACCTTGAGCTTGCTGGAATTTCTGAAAAGCTGCAGGATCATTAATTAGCTCAGGGGTAGCTTGAATAGAAGTTGCTTTCGCCCTAGCTTCCACCACCTTGGTTAAAGTATCTTGTTCAAACTTCGCCTCGCCCTTTACAGTGCTGACTAAATTTGGAATCAGATCTGCCCTACGCTGATATTGATTTAATACCTCAGACCAAGCAGAAGTGACTTGCTCGTCTTGAGTTTGAATTTGGTTATATCCACAACCAGACAATGCCAAAGTGAACATGGCCATGACGACAATAAAGAATTTGCGCATCTGCATCTATTACTCCCTTATGAAATATGTGACACTGGGCATAACAACACTACCCACGTAATCATTCTACGACCAGAATATCCCCATTCACCGTCTCATCCAATGAAAAGAAAAAACCCCTATTGTTTATATAGCTTTTAGCATTAAAGGTGCTTTTAAATTACTTCAAATAGTGATTTTTTAGAAACTGAGAAAAAATTGATTCACGTCAAAAAAGAAAATGGCTATTTCTTTATAAAGAAGGTGTGGAGTGTGATGTGTCGTTCGATTTATGTTGGAGGGAAGTAAATCGGAAGCCTTCTATTAGCGCGATAGGAACATTTGGTCCACCCCCTCTAAGATGGGCGTAGTTCAGTGGTAGAACGGTGGCGATCCCGAAAGGAAATTGCCGTTGGGGTTCAAAGTCTCCCGCCCATCTTCTTTCTTTTTAATGATTCTTTAACTCAATTTAAGGGGATGAAAAATGATCAATATGAAAAACTTGATTGATATCTACGATTGGCTAATTGACCAACCTGGAGAAACCCCTAAATTGCATGCCGATACGTTAGAGATGCTGATTTTTGGCGATCTCATCCATCGGGAAAAAGTCTATCAAGCGGAGGCTAAGAATGATTCCACCATTTCGTAATCGCATTTAGTTAGCAATTTCATGTAAAGCCTTTTGAAATGAGTCGTACCGGAGATTGTTTTAAAAGCCATGGTGCAAATCATGGCTTTCTTTTTTCACTAAAAGGTCGGTAGGAATGGGTTTTACTTTTCATCGACTCATGCTTTTCTCTCATCGTATCTGAATTTAGCAACTCAAATACCGGCTTTCTGGAGATGAATTTAATTTTCCGAGTACTCACCTCAATCGCTCCAACTTGCTCTAAGTGAGTTAAAGAACGGCTTAGCGTTTCTACTGCCATACCCAAGTAATTCGCCAAATCTGGCCTTGGCATGGGCAATACAAAGTCATCGCGATTTAGACCAACCGTACTAAGACGGTTTGAATAATTACTTAAAAAATCAGCCAGTCTTTGCAAAGGATTGAGATTAGACAAATCATAATTATGAGCATAGGAAGCGTTTAATAAGGTTCCTAGCAAGCCTCCTAGATTACCCATGAACTCAGGATAGTCTTTAGTCATCCTGCCAACATCTGGCATTGGAATGGAGCATACCTCAACAGCATTTAAGCAGACTGCATCTAACTGATGCTTACCATTGCCCATACCATCAAGACCAAGAAGATCACCCGGTATTGAAAAATGGGTTACCTGGGGTACACCATCATGAAAGACCAGCTCATTTTTAATAGCTCCAAACCGTAAAGAATAGACGCCCGAAAAAGGCTCGCCCCTTCTATAGAGATATTGACCTTTTTTTAAAGTAGAGCGCGTAATCAAGGTCCCAGAAAGACTAGCAAGCTCTTCAATGGAGATTTTATTGATCACACAACGGCTGCGGTACGCGCAGTTCTCGCATGAAGCCACTGAGCTTGAATGTTTTTTAGTACGGCTGTCTAAAATAATAGCGATGGTCATACCCCTTGATACAGAAATACATACAACCTTTATAAGGTCTATATCTTCATATTACGATAAGTAAATACACCTATTCGAAATTCGACTCTATCAAGCGAAATAACTGGCAAAAGATACCCCCGCTTTAATTCTAGACTTTTAAAATACTAACCTTCGGGGCAATAAAAAACCGCCTTCAAGAAGGCGGTTCTCGATAAAGCAGTTAAAACGAATTAAGCAGCTTTACGGCTTTTTGCAGCTGGCTTAGCAACAGCGTATTGACCTTGAATGTTTGCCAAAGCAGCATCTACACTCTTTTCAAAGTTTGCAAAAGCATCAGTTGCAGTAGCACGTGCTTGGTCAAACTGTTGAAGTGAAGTTTCGAATGCAGTTTTGAATGCTGAAACAAATGCCTCAGAACCAGCAGGAGCGCTCTTAGTAGCTTCCTTAACAAACTTAACCATGTCGTCACGTGCATCATCAATAGAAGCATCAACAACTTGAGCTACTTCTTTGTTGCCGTTACGAACGACTTTGTTTACTTTAGCTTGGTAAGCAGCAGCATATTTTGCAGCTTCTTGGGCAGCTTCTGGCTGAGCTAATTTTGTTAATTGTTGTGGATCTTTAATAGCCAACAACTGAGTGCTAGCTTCTTGAGCAGCAACCAATGCATCTTTAGCAGCAGCTTGATTGATTTCAGCCAATTCTTGTGCACTTTGAACAGCTACTTGAGCCAAGTATTTAGCGTTTTCAACAGCCTTAGCTTGTGCTTGAGCCAATTGTTCGTTTAATAGAGCTTGTGACATGTTTTATCCTTACTTAGTAAATGGTTGTGTTTTTTGTTGCGATGCACCATTTTAAAAAGACTTTTTGACAAATGCAACAACTTTTTGCTGCTAAGCAACAAATATTCATCAAAAGCCCTTTAAATGCATATAGATTATGTTTCTTGGGTACAACACGCTTTTTAAAACACTTAAAGATGACATCAAAAAAGGCCAAAAAAACCTCTTTTTTATTAAAAATAGGTATTCATTCTCAATGAAAAGCCGCCCATCATTTGATCCTAGAAGTTCTTAACCCCAACCTCAACATTAATTACCCTGTGTAATTTTTCTTCCGTTTAAGGGCATTACTGGTCTGGCATTCATTGGGAATAATTTCTGAAACTGCTTCAATTGGAATGCAGACATTTCTACGGGTTCTTTGAGGATGTAAAAAGTAACGCCTTCTGTACAACCCGGAGTAGTTAGTGATCCTTGATAGCTGTAATAAGCCAATGACCTAGGCAATAAGGAAGCGGCATCATAAGGCGTTTTTAATGTTACCGAACCCTTGCTACTAGGCATGGAATCTAGAATCGGTTTTAGGCCTTTGCTTTCTGCGCCAACTTTAAAAAATACCCCAATAACCGCAAACTTTCCATCGGCACTTTGATGCACCATATGGGCATTAAAGGGATAAGTTTTTCCATTCACTCTTTCTTCGCCAGGGGTATGCAGATGAAATTGCACAATCTTGTAGCTAATACCATCCAGAATCGCTCCCCCACCATTGGGCAGACTTACCTGAATCGTGTGTCCATTGTTAATTACTTCCGCAGTAGTGTCTTTGTATTCCGCTTTAATGGGCGACTGAACTTGGGCTGCTGATTTAACAGGAATATCAATTGGGGCCTGCATTTGGCCAGTCTTGCAAATCGCAAACTCAGAGCTTAAGTCACCCCACTTATCTGGCCCTACCGCACCCTCATATCCCCACTTCACATCACCAGCCCCAAAACAAGTGGCCGATAAAAGTGATACAAAAAGCGCTAGATACTTTAATTGATGTGGCATGGAAATCTCCGTGGGTAGGTGAAAAAGCATATAAAAATGTTTTTGCCTTTACGAACACTATAAACACTATTGTTAAGCCTGAGTAATGATGCCGATCATGAAAACCAATACTCTGCACGATATCGATAGCAGAACTCTCTTATAAGAGACCATCACTTTGTTGAGAACAATGGTGAGCCTTGAGCTTGAGCGTGAGTAGATTCTTGATCATTTCCACGCTTCCTTGAAAATCACGGCGCGAATGAAGCCGCTCTCAACATGCCAAAATCCCAATGCTTTAACTGCTTTTTCTTGCGGGATGTATCGGGACTCTGGGCGTATTTGGGCAATACGCCATTGAAGTCTTTAAAGAAATTATGAATCGTGAGGTGGCTCACGACCCATAGATTTATCAAATATTACAAACAATCAAAAGTGATTTTCGATCATCATTTCTGACTGAGGAATAAATCCAGGCTTTGGCCAAGCTGGCTTTATGCCCTTTCCAATAACCAACATAGCAGCAATGGCATAGTCTTTTGGCAAATGAATCAATTGCGCTACTTTGTCAAAGTCAAAACCCACCATAGGACAAGAGTCATACCCCATTGCTTTAACTGATAGCATCATGGTCTGCAACATAATTCCGGCGGATCGCATTGCTTCATCTCTTTGCAACTGCTCATTTCCAGAGTAAAAAGGATTGATCCAAGGCACCAAAATATCTTGAGCTTCTTTAGGGGCATTGACCCAATATCTAGCAGGATCCTTTTCCCAAGCCTTGATATCAACCGTAACCACGAATAACAAGGAAGCTTCTGTAACTTGGGCTTGATCAAAGGCTGCTTCACGCAATTGCGCTCTTAGAGCCTTATCAGTCACATTCACTAAGCGCCAATGTTGAATATTGAATGAAGATGGTGCTTGCATTGCCAGATCAAGCAATTGCTCTGTTTCTTGTTTGGTAAATTGGTGGGTTGGGTCAAAGCTTTTAACGGCGCGACGTTCACGGATGGCATCAAAAGTATTCATGTATTTCCCTTGCTTTCCTTGTTATATGCAGAGTCTAAAAAAGTAGCTCAAGCATAACCATTTTTCTCATTTTTTGCCTTAGGGCCCTGAAATAAAAGTTTCATCTGATTGGTATACCATCACCATAACTATTTTGGAGAAGCCCTTGTTAGAAACATCTAGTTTTGCCGCCCAATCCGCTACTTCACCGTTAGCACCCCATCAGATCCATCGACGCGATGTAGGGCCTAAAGATGTGCAAATTGCGATTGAGTATTGCGGGGTTTGTCATACCGATATCCATCAAGCCAGAAATGACTGGGATGGAAGCAACTACCCCGTAGTCCCCGGCCATGAAATCGTCGGCAAAGTGACTGCCCTAGGTTCAGAAGTAACTCATCTTAAATTAGGACAGCGCGTTGCCGTTGGCTGTTTTGTAGACTCATGCCATACCTGCTCATCTTGTGAAGCCGATCTGGAGCAATATTGTCTGAATGGCTTTACAGCAACGTATAACAGTGCCACCACAGATCCTGGTGGGTTTACTTACGGCGGCTATTCCAAAAGTATCGTGGTTGATCAGCATTTCGTCTTAACCGTTCCCGAAGGTTTGGATCCTGCTGGCGCAGCCCCACTGCTTTGCGCAGGCATTACAACCTACTCTCCTTTGAGGCATTGGGATGTTAAACCTGGCATGACGGTTGGTATTATTGGACTGGGTGGCTTGGGCCATATGGGTGTCAAACTTTCACATGCTATGGGTGCCAAGACCGTCATGATCACGACATCTATAAACAAAGCAGCAGATGCCATGAAGTTAGGTGCAGATGAAGTCTTAATCTCTACTGACCCTGAGGCGATGCAATCCATGGCCAATCAATTTGACTTCTTGCTCAACACCATCCCCGTTCCTCATGATTTCAACCTCTACATGCCTTTGCTCAAAGTTGATGGAACAATGTGCATCGTAGGCTCTGTTGGACCCACCGCTGAGTTAAATACTGGGCCACTAATTTTCGGTCGCAAAAGCGTAGCAGGCTCTTTGGTAGGCGGCATTAAAGAAACTCAAGAGATGCTGGAGTTCTGTGCAAAACACAAGATTGTTTCAGAGATTGAGCTCATTAAGATGGAAGACATCAATCATGCTTATGAGCGTATGCTCAAGAGCGACGTTAAATATCGATTTGTTATTGATATGGGTAGTCTAGGTTCATAAGTTCAACTAATCAGACTCTTAATTGTTTTTGGCGGAATGGCAGAGTGGTTATGCGTGGGATTGCAAATCTCATTACCCTGGTTCGATTCCAGGCTTCCGCCTCCAGCTTGATCAAAAAGCGAATTTACTGAATTCGCTTTTTTTCAATCTTGCGGGCTAAAGTTCTTCGATGCATACCTAGGCGCCTTGCTGCCTCTGAAACATTAAAGTCACACTGAGCCAAAACCTCATGAATGTATTCCCACTCTAGAGTTTTGATGGAGGTTGTTTGACGACCAGTCAACTTTACATCTTGACCAGCGATATGCCCAAATGCCGCCTCAATATCATCGGTATTTGAAGGTTTTGCCAAATATTGGCATGCGCCTAGCTTGATAGCCTCTACAGCCGTTCCAATACTGGCAAACCCAGTTAAAACGACTATCAGCATTTCATCGTGATGCGCGTGGAGTCTTTTAACGCAATCTAAGCCTGAGGCATCATCGTTTAGTTTTAAATCAACTACCGCATAATCTGGCTTATGCTGACTAAGCAAGACATTCATATCCTCTAAGTTAGAGGCTCGCAAAACATTGTACCCACGACGCTCAAAAGAACGTCCAAGCGTGCGCGACAAGATGGCATCGTCTTCAACAATGATCAACAGCCGATCTTGTTTCACTTCCATACCTTTACTCCAATTGAATAGATGCGAGCGGGATCTGCACGAGAACTTGCGCTCCACCAGCAGGTAAGTTTTGAGCGCTCACAGTACCCCCTAGCTCATTAACCACCTTGATCACTAAAAATAGTCCAAGCCCTCCACCTAAATGTCCTTTAGTAGATTGATACATAGCACCAAGCTGATTCAAGATATCGCTTGCAAAACCCGGGCCGGCATCGGTGACAATTAATTTCAATAAATCGTCCTCTTTCAATACCTCAAGTTTCAACCAATGCGGCGAGGCATCCAATGCATTATTCAATATATTGAATAACATTTGTTTAATGGTGGTATCTAAGACAACACTGACATCATCTTCATCAATAGTATTTGCATAAGTAAACTCAGAAAGTCGGCGCGTCAATTTCCACTCATCAACTAGAAAGTCAAAAAACGCTTTCATGCTGGTTTTTACAGAAGACTCTCCCCTAGCCTCGCCAGCGGAGAGCAGAACCCCAGTCAATATGGATTTGCACCGTAGTAATTGTGTTTGCATTTCTGAAACATCTTCTTGTAAACCCGGGCTATTTTGGATTTCCGGCATACGGCGCCAATCACCCAAGATCACTGACAGAGTCGCAAGCGGCGTCCCGAGCTCATGCGCTGCTCCAGAGGCTAAAAGTGCCATGCGAATAATATGTCTCTCTTCGGCAGCTTGATAATTCATCTTAGTAATCTCTTTATCGCGATTATGCAAATTCGAGCTAATACGATGCATGAAGAACACCAACAAAATCGCATTGAGAATAAGGCAAACCAAAGTCCCTTGAATGTACAAACTGGAAAAACCCAGATCACGATTTAAGGGTATATCTAGCGGCATTGAAAACAACACCAGACCCGCTACACAGACAATAGAAATGGCCAGAATTCCTAAAGCAGCCTGGAAGGTGAGCAAAATCATGCTTAAGACAATCTGCATGAGGTACAAGAAAACAAATGGATTGGTTACACCACCACTAAAGTACAACTGCAATGTCAAAACTGCAATATCTACTGAAAGAGACAGAAATAACTCTCGATTACTGACAAACTGCTGATCATGCCACCTCAGTTGACAAGCCACGTTAAAGGCAACTAAGCATGCCAGAGCCTCCAGCATGTAAGGCAATGGAAGATGCACTCCAAAGCCAAAATGCGCAATCCCAATAACAATCGCTTGACCCATGATCGCCACCCACCGCAACTGAATCAGTTGCAGCATGTTGTTATGGCCTGCCAGCCCTTCGGGACCCTTGAACTCCATATTTTTTAAGATGCCAATTGAGTAAAGGCTCTAATGTAACTGGTAATCGGTTTTCGTGAAGGACTTCAAAACTTGGATTTAACAAATGCGATAGCTACCATCAACGCCAAAGCAAACCAAGTAAAGGCATAAACCAGGTGACTATTGGGAAACTGAATTACTGTCAGCCCCATTACGGGCGGCTCACCCCCTTCTGGATTCAGGTGGGCTTGCTGGCTTAATGCTACTGGTGCTAGCGGCGCTATTTCTTGAGCATCCACAAAGAATGGGGCGGCTTTTTGCATGCCCTGACTTATAGCCAGCATTTGAGTATCTCTGGAGTACCAACGATTGAGCGTCGGATCATTCGATCTTAAGAAACCCCCTTTAGGTTCACTCATCCTCAAAAGCCCCGTTACCAGAACCGGTCCTTGATTGGTAAACTTATCGCTACTGCTATCAAGATAAGGGTGAATACCTTTAATAAACCCTCTGTTGATATAAACAATACTTCCATCACTCTCGCGCAAAGGGGTAAGCAGCCATAAACCAGGACCAAGCGCTGTGGATGCCTGTACTGCTACAGAGTATTGATAAAGCAAGTTGCCTTGAACGGTCACATGGCGGTATTCATCAGTACTGGCTTTAATGTTTGGCCAAGCATCAGAGCTTGGCACTGGAGAAGGTGCGGCATGTACTCGCTGATCCACCTGTTCTATTAAGGCATTCTTCCATTGCAGACGGTATAGCTGCCAGCTACCCAGCAGCAAAAAAGCAACAAAGGCACAGAACAAAAAACCCAAAAAAACATTCTTTTGGGTTTTTGACCTACTCTGCTTATCTTCTAGATCCATTCTCGTTAATTTTTTTCAACAAGAATGGCTTCTACAGTCATATTCACAAGCTCTACACCATGTCATGGGCATTTTGCGTAGACATCGGCATCATATTGTTGTCCAGGTGATACATCACCCATACAGAGCCAGAGAACATGATGATTACCAAGATGGCGGTAAAGATTAAGGCCAACATATTCCAGCCACCTTCAGACTTAGCATTCATATGCAAGAAGTATTTCATATGCACAAATACCTGAACAAACGCAAAGGCAAGGATCACGAAAACCGTAGTCTTATTACTCACAAAAGCTTTGGTCATGACCAAGATGAAAGGAATCGCCGTCAAGATGACTGAATAGATAAAGCCCTTAACGTAATCGGCCATGCTGCCATCGTGATGCCCTTCGTGGTCATCATGACCATGTCCATCAAAATTCATACCGCTGTTATGGTCATGAGTGCTCATGATAAGACCCCCATCAAATATACAAAAGTAAATACGCCGATCCAAACAACATCTAAGAAGTGCCAGAACAAAGACAGACACATTAAGCGACGTTTATTTTCTGTAGTCAAGCCATGCTTTTTCAATTGAAAAATCAGGGTTACCAACCAAATAATGCCGAAGCTTACGTGCAAACCGTGGGTACCAACAAGCGCAAAGAAGGATGTTAAGAACCCGCTACGCCCTGGGCCCGCACCATCAGCAATTAGTTCACTGAATTCAGATAACTCAAAGAAAATAAAGCCGGCGCCTAATAGCCCTGTGATTGCCAACCATTTGATGGTTTTGCTCAAATCCTTTTTTTGCATTTGAAGCATTGCAAAACCGTAGGTAATGGAAGACAGCAACAGCAATGCGGTATTCAAGGCAACGATAGGCAAGTTAAATAAATCTGCCCCCGATGGCCCTGCTGCATAGTTGTGACCTAAGACAGCATAGGCCGCAAATAGACACGCAAAGATAAGGCAATCGCTCATGAGGTAAAGCCAGAAACCTAGAAGCGAACCATTTTCTGGATGAGACTCTAGAACATAAAAGCGAGAGCTGGTATCAGTTGAACTCATAGTATTAGAAGTATTTAAATTAGTGGACATGGCTCACCAATAGCGCTGTTCTAGCCGCTTCAGTTTTCGCAACAACATCGGCAGGGATGTAGTAATCACGTTTGTAGTTGAAGGTATGCACAATGACCGCAACCAGTGTCGCCACAAAGGACACAATTACCAAAAGCCACATATGCCAGATCAAACCGAAGGCGCATGCAGAGCTGAAGCTAGCAATCGCAAAACCCGCAGCAGTATTTTTTGGCATATGAATTGCTCTAAATCCAGTCTCTGGACGAACATACCCGTGCTTTTTCATATCAGCCCAGGCATCCAATTCATACACCTTAGGTGTAAATGCAAAGTTGTAGTCTGGCGGTGGAGAAGAAGTTGACCACTCCAAAGTGCGCGCATTCCAAGGATCGCCTGTGACGTCCTTAAGAGATTCACGACGCATGATGCTGACAACGATTTGAATGACAAAACACACGATGCCCAAGAAAATCATGACCGCACCAATCGCCGCAATGATGAACCAGATTTGCAGTGTTGGATCTTCGAAATGGCTTAAGCGACGTGTTACACCCATTAAGCCCAATACATACAAAGGCATAAAGGCTAAGTAGAAACCAATCGTCCACAGCCAGAAGGAGCACATGCCCCAGAAGCGGATTAATTTAAAACCAAAGGCCTTAGGAAACCAGTAAGTAATACCAGCCAAGCTACCAAAAACCACGCCGCCAATAATTACGTTATGAAAGTGAGCAATCAAAAATAGGCTGTTGTGCAATACGAAGTCAGCAGCAGGAACCGCTAACAAAACACCCGTCATACCGCCGATTACGAAGGTAATCATGAAGGCAATTGTCCACAGCATCGGGAGCTCAAAACGAATACGCCCTCTATACATCGTGAATAACCAGTTAAACAATTTAGCTCCCGTAGGAATCGAAATGATCATCGTGGTGATGCCGAAGAAGGAGTTCACGCTTGCCCCAGAACCCATCGTAAAGAAGTGGTGCAACCATACTAAATAAGACAAGATGGTAATCACCACTGTAGCGTAGACCATTGAGGTGTAGCCAAACAAACGCTTGCCACTAAAGGTTGAAACGACTTCAGAGAACACGCCGAAAATTGGCAAAACCAAAATATACACTTCAGGATGACCCCAGATCCAAATCAAATTCACATACATCATGGCATTGCCGCCAAGATCATTGGTGAAGAAATTGGTTCCGACATAGCGATCTAAAGAAAGCATTGCGAGTACCGCTGTCAATACTGGGAAAGCCATCACAATCAAAATATTGGTGCAAAGCGCTGTCCAGGTGAAAACCGGCATCTTCATCATGGTCATGCCAGGAGCGCGCATCTTAATGATGGTCACGATCAAGTTGACACCTGAAAGTAAGGTTCCTACCCCAGCTATCTGTAGCGCCCATATCCAATAATCCACCCCCACATCTGGGCTAGCCAATATTCCCGATAAGGGCGGATAAGCTAACCATCCTGTGCGAGCAAACTCACCGACAAACAGGGAAATCATGACCAATACCGCGCCGTAAGCAGTCATCCAAAAACTAAAGTTATTCAAGAATGGAAAAGCAACGTCACGTGCACCAATTTGCAGTGGAACGACGTAGTTCATCAGCCCGGTAACAAAAGGCATTGCTACGAAGAAGATCATGATCACGCCATGAACCGTAAACAACTGATCATAGTGATGTGGAGGCAAGAATCCAGCGGAATCACCAAAAGACAAGACTTGTTGAGCACGCATCAATAACGCATCCGCAACACCACGCAACATCATGATGATGCCAAGCACGATGTACATAATGCCGATGCGCTTGTGATCAATACTTGTCACCCAGTCGCGCCAGAATGGCCCCCATAACTTGAAGTAAGTCATGGAACCTAAGAAAGCAATCCCACCTAAGGCAACAACGGCGAAGGTAGCCAGCAAAATTGGTTCATGGTATGGAATCGACTCGAGGGTAAGGCGACCAAAAATGAGTTGGGTAAGATTTAAATTAGCAAACATAAAGATTTCTGGAATGAGGTTCAAATTCAATACGGGCGCTATTGCTAGCTACGCTCGAGAAAAGCATACGTAAATAGTGCTGCTTATTCACGGAGAACAGCCTCCTTGGCTGTACACAGCTGAGATACAACAACCTGCTTTTTCAATGCACTTCCATCAAATAATGCGGCGTAAGGAGAAGGCTTCGAAGCGAGAGCGTCAATACCACCAAGACCTAAACCACCCTTGGCATCAATTGCAGCCATTTGGCTCTTGCACATATCTTTACTATCCACACAGCGATTGATCACGGCGCTGAATAACTCTGGAGTCACTGAGCCATAGAACTGAACAGGATCTTTAATAGATGGTTTTTCAAGGGTCAAATAGGCCTCTCTGGTCAACTCATTTTTATGTGCCTTGCCAGCCTGAACCCAATGATCAAAATCTTGTTGTGACATACCCAAGAACTTAAAGCGCATATGAGAAAAGCCTGCGCCGCTATAGTTTGCTGAAAAACCTTCGTACTGCCCTGGCTCATTAATCACTGCATGAAGCTTGGTTTGCATAGATGGCATGGCATAAATTTGACCTGCCAATGCGGGAATGTAAAACGAGTTCATCACGTTAGAAGCGGTGATCTTGAAACGAATGGGCACATTGACAGGCGCAGCCAATTCATTAACAGTGGCAATGCCTAAATCAGGGTAGATGAAGAGCCACTTCCAATCTAATGCAACAACCTCAACCGTAAGTGGCTTAACGTCAGCTGGAAGCGGTTGTTGAGCGCTAATGCGATCTAAGGAGCGATAAGGGTCCAAAGTGTGGGTAGTAATCCATGTGATGAGGCCCAGTGCAATGATGATCAACAAAGGAGCGCCCCAAATAACTAACTCAAGGCCAGTAGAGTGATTCCACTCTGGTGCATAGGTCGCCTTTTCATTCGAAGCCCGATAGCGCCATACGAAGAAAATCGTCAGCAAGATGACGGGCACGATGATGATCAACATCAGCGCTGTTGCCACGATCAATAAATGACTCTCTTGACTGGCAATATCACCCGATGGGGATAACACCACCAACTTACATCCATTGAGCATTGCCATCAGAGGCAGAAGGGAAAGTAGGGCTAGTTTTCGGATCATATATAAGGGAAATTAACTAGAAAGCGGCCATTTCAGCCAAGAATTGTTATGCTAATGTCAAAATACTCATAAAAAAGAGTGATGAGACAATTTGTCCCACCTTTGGAGGCATAGAAATCCTGTACGATTTCAGATATTAATATATAGGCGCATTATGACAACATCAGCATTCCCCATCAACAATAATGGCCCGCTGGCCTCAAACCCACCCCCCAAGGAAGTGATCCACGAGATTTCACCTAATGAAATTGCCATTGGTGTGATTATTGGACGTACTTCTGAGAATTTTGACTTCTTTGTTTACGCCATTGCCTCGGTTTTGGTATTTCCAAGCGTCTTTTTCCCATTTGAAACGCCTTTAAATGGAATGCTCTACTCCTTCGCTATTTTTGCTATTGCTTTTATCGCAAGACCGATTGGGACCGTAGCTTTTATGGCTATCCAGGAACGCTATAGTCGAGGAACCAAACTCACAGCAGCATTGTTCTTGTTGGGCTTTTGTACCGCTGGAATCGCCTTTTTGCCAACCTATAACCATATTGGCGTTGCAGCAATCGTCTTATTGGCAATTCTGAGAACTGGCCAAGGAATAGCTACGGGCGGCTCATGGGATGGACTACCCTCCCTTTTAGCCCTAAATGCCCCAGAAAATAAACGTGGCTGGTATGGAATGCTCGGCCAGCTAGGCGCTCCACTTGGCTTTGCTATCGCTGCCGGGGTATTTTGCTACCTCCTTAAGGATCTTTCCAACAAGGATTTCCTTGAGTGGGGCTGGCGTTATCCTTTTTACGTCGCTTTTGCCATTAACGTTGTGGCGCTCTTTGCCCGCCTTCGCATGATTTCAACCGAAGAGTACTCAGAGCAGTTAGACAGAAATGAGCTCGAGCCTGCAAATGCAGTCAGCATCATCAAAGATCAAAAGTACAACCTGATTATTGGTGCGTTAGCAGCATTGGCTAGTTACGCCCTATTTCACTTGGTAACGGTATTTCCTTTATCTTGGGTAGCCCTGTACTCCACCCGCTCACTCAGCGACTTTTTGATGATCCAAATTTTTGGTGCAGGCCTAGCCTTTATTGGAACCCTCTGCTCCGGATGGATCGCCGATCGTTTTGGACGCCGCGTAACCCTTGGTAGCTTGGCTATCCTTATTGCGATTTTTAGCGAATTTGCCCCTTATCTTATGGGTGGTGAAGCTTACAAGCAAAATATATTCACTCTAGTGGGCTTTACCCTGCTTGGACTGTCTTATGGTCAAGCTGCAGGAGCAGTTACTGCAAACTTCCCAGCCAAATATCGCTACACTGGCGCGGCATTAACCTCCGATTTGGCTTGGTTACTTGGAGCTGCCTTTGCTCCATTGATCGTTTTAGGGCTTTCAGCTGAGCTTGGACTTTCTTATGTCAGCGTGTATTTGCTCTCTGGGGCACTAGGCACCCTTGCAGCACTGAGTGTTAACCGCACTCTTGAAGCAAAGAATTGATTCTTTAGATCAATATCCAAAAGAACAAAAGAACAAAACCCCAGCTAGAAATAGCTGGGGTTTTCTTTTTCCTGATTAGCAAATCTCTACAAGTGAACCAATCAAAGTGAACCAATAAAGTCTCAAGCTACTTTCATGCTTGAATTCATCTCAAAGATGAAGCGGAAGAATGCTAAAAGTTTGCCAAGCTGATACTGAGGAAAACCGTGCCATCTCCCGCATTTTTGGTGGGGCCAGTCCCTGCTCCACTGGCATTCATGTATTTGTTGTAACAGTAAGGTTGGGCAGTCGTGGCCGCCATACTGCAATTGCCTTTGGCATTAGTTTGAATATAGGCCAAATCTACTGTCCACATATTGGCAATTTTCTTTTCGATACCTAACTTCCAATCAAAATAGCTTGCTGCAGAATAGTTATTCACAAATTGATAACCAGCATGGGCAATCAGACTCCACCCGCCATCCGCCCATGTCCATGAGGGCATAGAAAAAGCCCCCGTTAAATTGGTATAGGATGATCCTGCGGTAGATTGACCTGTAGGACTGAGCAAATTACCCAAGTTGGTAAAGGTCACATTCTCTTGAACCGTTATAGAACCACGCCTTACTGCGAGGAACAGATCTCCGTTATGCACCAGGCCGCTAGACATACTGGGCTCAAGAGGGGATGGAACAAAATTAGCAACATTGCTACCCGGAAAAAGCGCTCCATAAATACCAGTATTAATGTGATATTCATTGATGTCATTAAACCAACCAACAAATAAATCTGTCTCAAGGACTGCGCCTGGATATCCCGCCCCAGTAGTGATGGTGGAATTCCAGGTGCCTACATAAAATTGGTTTGGCAATACTGTGGCGAACTCAGCCTGCACGGCAGGCATCCCAAAGGTTTGGTCTATCCCCTTCGAGCGGTAATCAGAGGTGACCGCCACATTCCACAGCAACTTATAGGGCTCTAAATCTGTGTTGTACTTCTTTGTATGGTCGCTATCCGTCTGAGCTTGGGCGCCCACAGCCAGAAAGAGTGTCAACACTACAAATAAGCAGCTTGTGAGAATGGGCTTAAGACGCATCAACGCTTTAAAAGAATTATGAATTGGTAAAAATCAATAGTGAAAAATTACTGGAGGAATAAATACGTAGCATCTCCGCCATCAGTTGCATTGAGCTGGTCCCAAGTAACCACCTTAACGTCTTTTATGGTAGCCAATTTACGAACATCAAATCTAGAAAAGTTCATGGCGTAAATTGTGCGGATATAAAACTGATTGTTTTCCAGATCATTTAATACCGTAAAGTATGTTGATTCACTTGTTGGCGAACTGGATGCAGTACCCTCACCTTTACTGCCAGTTCCAGGCAAATCTATGGTGATATTCATTGGCCTATCGAAATTGTTCATCACATGAGCAAGATTTTGAATGGCTAACTTTGGAGTTTTAGCCTTTTCAATATAGGTTGAATAGTAAGCAGCCTTAATAAAGCGTCCAGGTGATGTTTCAGATCCTGGTAGGTTTGCTAAGGCATTACCGCTGTCGTAAGCATTTACTTTGACATTGCCAAATTGCCCACTATTTTTATCGACATTAGTCAATTGAGCATAGTTATTCAGGTTTTCTAAATGCCATGGGAAAGTTGGGTTATTAGTCATAACGCCTACTTGGTTGTCATAAACCTGCACTTGCCCATTCATAAACTCAATCACAATTCCGGCACCTGATTTATCAAAAAGCGCAAAGTGCGCCGGGGTTGGCAGATTGGCCATACTAGGAATCTTAGGAAGCCAGATATTAACTTCCTTGTTTTGCAGAGCCTGCTTTACTTGTGCAACATTGGCATAGCTTCCTAATGCCCATGTACCCATATCCGTTGCAGCTAATACGTTTTGGGTATTGGCATCTAGTTGGGCAGAGGTGTTACCAGTCAGCGCATTAACAGTAAATGTCATACCCTGGTCATTGACCGCTTCATGCACAAAATCCTGCTTGGCATTTGGAACCATATTATGCAAAGTAGCGCCTAAGATTGCATATTTAGTATTGAAGCTTAAACCTTGTTGACCATCAGGCTTCATGGATTCAATCTTCGTGCCGGCCGGATAGTAAGTAAGTCAGTCCGGCTGCATTCCGGCATATTCATTGGTTCTACCCTGATAGGTTGCGCCATTGGCATCATGCGTAATGAGGACTGTACAAGCAATGCTGTTTCCGACAGAGGAAAAAATCAGCGAGCTAGCTATAAGGAGGCTACTTAAGGTTTTCATCTTTTTCATATTGATAGGTATTAAGCTAAATTAAGAACAAAGTAATTCAGATACTAACAGCTATCTTTTTCTTAGAAATTGCCTTACTTATAAACCTTTACCCCAAGCCAATTGCATGCCCCAGAGACCCCCTCCCCTAGATTGACAATCAAAAGACAGAGCCTTGGAGAATCTCATTCTTTAAATACATCAGCCGCCTATTAGATGAGTCATTAATGAGTCATATATTTGCTAAGATGGGCAGTTATTAACAAAACCCACACCCCAGCTCGACAACGGCCAAAAAGCCCATAAAAAAAATGACCAATATCATTAGACCTAGACGCTCCGCACTTTATATGCCTGGAGCAAATACCAGAGCACTTGATAAAGCGAAAAGCTTATCGGCCGACTGCCTGATCTTAGACCTGGAAGATGCGGTTGCCCCCGATGCCAAGATTCAGGCACGAGAAAATATTCGTGCAGCACTGGAATCTGGCTTTGGCTACCGCGAAGCCATCGTGAGAATTAATGGCCTCAATACACAATGGGGCTTAGATGACTTGAAATACTTTGCCGATGCTAAGGCAGATGCAATCCTATTGCCAAAAGTAGAGTCAGCATCCCAAATACAAGAAGTTGCAAATCTCCTAAAACAATTTAATCCGAGTAACACCTTAAAAATCTGGGCCATGATTGAAACACCAATGGCCATCTTTAAGTTGCCAGAAATAGCCAGCTCTCACCCACTTCTTGAAACCTTAGTTATGGGTACCTCTGATTTGGTGAAAGACCTGCACGCAAGACATACTCCGAGCAGAGTTGAGACACAGGTAGCGCTATCCCTTTCTGTACTAGCGGCTAGAGCACACCATCTCTGTGTACTGGATGGGGTTCATCTTTCCCTAGATGATGAAGCTGGTCTAAAGCTTTCTTGTATTCAAGGTCGCGACATGGGCTTTGATGGAAAAACCTTAATTCACCCAAGCCAAATAAACCTTGCCAATGAAATCTTTGGGCCTTCGCCACAAGAGATCGACGAGGCCAAACAAAAGATTGCGGCATATGAAGCTGCTATTAGCTCAGGCGCAGGGATTGCCGTGTTAAATGGGAAGCTGGTAGAAGAATTGCACATTCAAGATGCCAAGAGAATCTTAGCTCTTGCGCATGCTATTAAATCGTCTAAAGACTAAGCTCTACAGGCAAATCAAGTTCACTGGGGACTTGCTTTGCCACCTGGATTACCCCAAGAAAGCCATTGCACCAATACACCAATACACCAATAACACTATGATTATTTTTGAGGTGAAGATGGAACCAAAGGCACTACAGGTAACTTTACTTTAAGGTAGCTAAAGATCCCACTGAATTACCGTCATATACCCACTTACCGCCTTCTACCGCCCCCAGGAATAAAGTGCTTAATGAGAGACAGTGTTTGAAAAAACATTGATAACCACTACTCCAGCAATAATTAATCCCATTCCAATGAATGCTCCAGTATCGAGCTTTTGCCCAAGCCAGACCCAGCCAATAATCCCCACCAAGGAGATCCCGGCACCAGACCAAATGGCATAAGCGATTGCTAGCGGTACTTGACCCAATACTCTAGAGAGAGCGAAGAAAGATAGGCCATACCCAATTAACGAGACTGCGGTAGGAATGAGTTTTGTAAAGCCTTCGGTTAATTTAAGGGCGGTAGTGGCAATCACTTCCATGGTGATCGCAAATCCTAACAAGAACCAAGCCATCACATCCCCTCCTGCTTTTAGCAACTTCACCGCATCTAGATAATTTAAAGCAATTATAACGAGGTCAAATCCATCGTTTTTTTCGATGGATAAGTAATCACACTTAGTTAGCAGTAAAGAATTAAAAATGGCCAAAGGAAATAGCCTAGCCATTCATCAGCCAAGATAATGCTTGGATATTAGGCGGCAGGCTTGATACCTGCTACAGCAGATACCCGATCACCCCAACGATTAAATGGATAGTAGTCCCAAATCGCTTGATGCTGAGTGCCCCAATTATCCCAAGCAACAACGGTATTTGGCTCCCAACGTACGCGATACTGAAAGGCTTGGTTAGTTTCAATTTGACGATAAAGCGATTCCAGCACCGCCTGGCTTTCATTTCTTGTTAGGTCGGCGATATGAGTGGTAAATGCGCGACTTACAAAGAGATGCTTTCTACCAGTTGCCGGGTGAGTTATCACCACTGGATGTTGACTAGCGGCAAACTTTTGGCCTGGATCTGGTTCCTCACCATATCCATTAGTCCAGCCCTCTTGACCAGAGTGCTCTGCCCTTAATTCTTGCAGGAATTTCTTATAGGTATCTGAGAGGGATTCATAAGCCAGGTGGGTATTTACAAATGCTGTATCACCTCCGCCACCTTCTGGCAAATTGGTTATTCTCAGTATTGAGGTTGTAATGGGAGTTTGGTCACAAGAAACATCGTTATGCCAAACTTCTCCGGCAGTAAATCGACTATCTTTTCCTGTTTTCCATGAAAGAATTTCTGGGTCACCACCGGGCAATCGTTTCGATGCATTGACGTGCTGGTGAAGATGACCAAATTTTCGACCAAAATTTTTGTGTTCTTCAGGGCTTATAGATTGATCTCTAAATGCCAGGACTTGATATTCTGCAAGCGCCCTCTGAACCTCTGAAAACTGTTCATCAGAAACATCTTTAGCTAAATCTACGCCACGGACCTCTGCGCCACCAGCCCTAGAAATTGGCTTTACTTGAATAGTCTTAAAGGTCGGAATATTTCGCGTATTCCATGTCTCAAAGCTTAGCTTATCGTTGTAGTCTCTATAAAAACTCATTGATCAATCCCTCACCCTATCTTTTTTAAGAAATTTTTAATAAATACTTTAAAAGTTGCTCTTCAATTTCTACAAACTTTTGAGTTGCACGCTGCCTTGGTCTTGGTAAATCGACTTTGATATTGAGTGCTATTGAGCCATCCTCAATTAGAATAATGCGATCAGCCAATGCAATTGCCTCACTAACATCATGAGTTACCAATAAAGCGGTGAACCCATTTTCTTTCCAGAGGGATTCAATCAGTTGATGCATTTCTATTCTGGTTAACGCATCTAGCGCACCTAGCGGCTCATCAAGCAATAAGAGTTTTGGTTTATGAACCAATGCCCTGGCAAGGGAGACTCTTTGCTTTTGTCCGCCAGAAAGTTGAGCAGGCCATTCATTTCCCCTATCCCCAAGACCTACAGCCTTCAAAACTTCCAAAGCACGTCCGAGTCTTCCCGCACTTAAACCGAGGGAGATGTTTTGAAGTACCTTTTTCCAAGGCAGCAATCGCGCCTCCTGAAACATAATTCGAGTATCGGAATTATTGGGTAGATACACGGCATCCAAATGCAAAGAGCCTGCGCTTGATTTTTCCAAGCCAGCAATAAGTCTTAAAAGCGTGCTTTTTCCGCAACCACTTCTCCCAACGATCGCAACAAACTCTCCCGGCTCAATTTCAAGATCGACACCTTTCAATACATGACGATCCCCATAAAATTTCTTAAGATCGCGAACGCTAACAGAGACGCCAGCTTTAGCTTGAACAATCTCATCCACTTTTTTAACTTCCTCAATCTCTGTTGTGTAGTTTTGCATTTGTAACAATCTTTTTTATCCTTGATAACCAGGGTGCCAACTTAAGCAGAATCTCTCCAAGCTTTTAGCTAGAACATCGGCCAGCTTACCCAATAGGGCATAAACCAAAATTCCCACCAATACGATGTCAGTCTGCAAGAACTCTCTTGCATTCATCGTCATATAACCGATTCCTGATTGAGCAGATATCGTTTCAGCAACAATTAAAAGCACCCACATTAACCCTAGAGAGAAACGCACACCAACTAAGATAGAGGGAAGCGCACCAGGAAGAATGACATGCCAATACAAAGAAAAACCTTTTAAGCCATAGCTTTTAGCCATTTCTATCAGGCCCGCATCTACATTGCGTATGCCATGAAAGGTGTTGAGATATATCGGAAAGAAAACCCCAATAGAAACCAAGAAAAGCTTAGCAACCTCATCAATCCCAAACCACAAGATCACTAATGGAATGAGTGCTAATGGGGGGATATTGCGAATCATCTGCAAAGTAGTATCCAAGACCACTTCAGCTTTTTTAAAAGATCCCGTAATTAAACCTAAGATTAGACCTAGGCTACCGCCAACAGCAAAACCCGTAAGCGCTCGCCATGTGCTGGTTTTGACATGAAGCCATAACTCGCCAGTACCCCCTAATTTAATGAACGCCTCTCCTATAGCCAAAGGAGAAGGCAAAATTCTAGTAGAGAGATATCCTGATTGAGCGGCCCATTGCCAAACACCGATCAGCAATAGTGGAGTAATCCACGGAATGATTGCTTTTGTAACTTTATGAAGTAATGGTGAGTTCATCTAATTGACACTTCATTATTTTGATTTAATTTGCGATGTTGACTTAGCCACAACATCACTGACATTGATCGGCTTAGGGATTAAACCGAGTTGGAAAAAAGCATCCGCAACCCTCTGCTGTTCAGCAATAGTTTTTGCAGTTAATGGCGTTGTCGGGGCTACAGGTCTTCTATCTATGAAGCGATACACCACAGCCATAGGTAAACCGCTGTATTCAGCATATGCATTCGCTGATTCTTTTTTATTGGCAGATATATATTGATCTGCCTCAGTTAAAGCTGACAACAGCTTTTTAATTGTCCCTGGATAACTCTGATTAAAGGATTGAGAACTCAAATAAAACGAGTTGTTATCAGACAAACCTTCGCCATTTGTTAATACACGAGGTTTAAAGCTAGAAAGCTCAGCAGACGCATAGTAGGGATCCCAAACCGCCCAAGCATCAACACTACCCTTTTCAAATGCAGCCCGACCCTCAGCAGGCGGTAAATACGCCGGATCAATGTCGGCCCAAGTCAAACTCCCTTTCTGCAAAGCCCGCACGACTAAGTTGTGCGCAGAAGAGCCTTTTTGCACCGCAATCCTTTTACCCTTTAAATCACTTAGCTTTTGAATGGGAGAGTTTGCAGGTACCAAAATAGCTGAACTTTTTGGCTTGGGTGGTTCCGCACCTACATAAACTACATCTTTACCAGCAGATTGAGCAAATATAGGTGGCGCATCTCCAGTTAAACCAAAATCGAGACTACCAACAGACAAAGCTTCCAATAGTTGAGGGCCGGCGGGAAACTCACTCCAGGTAATTTTAGAGCCCGGAAATAAAGCATCTAAGCTACCACGCTGCTTTAAAAGAATTAAATTAATAGCGCTTTTTTGAAAACCAATACGAATCTGTGAGGGGGTCTTCTCTGCCTCTGCGGCAATAGAAGTCTGCGCGCCGACAGAAATAAATATCTCAGAAATTACTAGGATAGCAACGGGTAGTCGTTTAATTAAGCGACTCAGATATTGGGATGCAAGAGTAGGAGTGGTGTGTTTCATTTTAAAAGTTTTAATTACGCATTACCCAATAGGCAAAAGGTAATTCTATAAATGACCTCGACTAATGAGAACCATTTCTTTTTTGATAACTTATCTCTATTTAAGATAAGTAGACTTAAACCACCCCACTTAACCCCAATAAATTAACAATTAGATTTTTAGTAATTCTTTGGCGTTCTTGTATAAAACCTTTTCAAGCACGCTATCGCTCCATCCCAATGCAATGAAATCATCTACAGATTGTTTCATTGCCCTAAAAGGATAAGAAGTTCCAAATAAAAATTGATCTTGAAGCACCCCATTTGCAGCCTCTATATAAACACCGCTCCCAGGTGCAAATACATACATATCAGGGCATAGATAGACATTAGAGTAACGAAAAGCCACTCCAACGATCTCGTGGGCTCTGGGCCAAAAACCGTGATAACAGACAATAGAAAGATTCGGAAATGCTTTAGCGATCCGCCCTATCGCAGCGGGATCGTTATATTCAAAGTCGGGCGTTGTAGGGCCAGACATGATGCAGACGGGAATCCTTAACGACTGACAGAGATCATATATAGGCTCATAGACTGGGTTATCAGCATGAAGAGCGGGACTTACAAAACCAGGCTCAATGTTGATCGCTTTTTGCCCAAGCACCTTAATTGAGCGCTCAATTTCTGCAAGGGTATTTTGTATTCCATGACGCTGAGGATCAACAGAACCTAGACCAATCAACTCAGAGTGGCCTTGGGTCAAAGCAAAAATCTGATCATTTGAAACAGTTAAACTTGGAGTATCCCGCCCTACCACTACCGCATGAGTAATGCCGCTATCGCGGATTTCTTGCAAATAAGCCTCCGTTGAATAGGAATTTTCAAAATGGTTATCTACCTTAGAACCTGTGCGGCGATTAAGCCACTTAGCTGTTTCATATTCTGCGGTTCCTGGAGTAGATCCATAAAAAGGATCCAATGAGGCTGGTCGATTACGAAAATCAATAATTTTTTGAATGGGCACGGTTATTTAACCTAATAAATGAAGAAGATAAATTTCATAAAAGAAATGCTTGACTTCATATTCGGAAGTCAAGCACAGGCTTAAAGAGGGTTATTTATTTTTTAATCGGCGGAGTCCATGCGATATCCTTTACTTGCACCAACTTAGGAACCAATTTCAACTCGAAGAATTTATCAGCGATCTTCTGTTGGGATTCCAGCACCGTTGGAGTAAGTGGCTTAACTCCATAGCTAAGACGTTGCGCAGCTAGTTCAACTGTTGGTAATTCAATACCAATAAGGGGAGCAATAAATTTGGCAACTTCATCAGTATTTCTTTTTCCCCATTGATCAACTTTATTAATTTCATCCAATAAAATATTAATGATCTCTGGATATTTATTTGCATAAGATCCTGATGACAGGTAAAACTGATAATTTGATACCGCGTTAGTGCCATCAGCCAATAAGCGCGCACTTAATTGTTTCTCGGCTGCTGAATAGAACGGATCCCAAATGGCCCATGCATCGATTGCTTTAGTTTCGAAAGCAGAACGGGCATCAGCAGGAGTTAAATAAACGACATCGATATCCGTATATTTCAACCCGGCATTTTCCAATACCTTTACCAATAGATAATTGGCATTAGAACCCTTAGCAACAGCAACCTTTCTACCCTTTAGATCTGCAACTTTTTTAATAGGTGAATCTTTAAGGACAATTAACCCCTCTCCTTTAGGTGCAGGAGGCTCATTACCAATATAGACAATATCAGCCCCAGCAGCCTGTGCAAATATAGGGGGAGATTCTCCGGTTGAACCAACATCAATACTGTTTACGTTGATAGCCTCCAATAAAGGCGGGCCAAACGCAAACTCTGTCCACTTTACAGTCACCCCCTTTTCAGCCAAACGCTTATCCAGAGAACCTTTTGCCTTTAACAAAATGAGCGTTCCATATTTTTGATACCCAATACGCAACTCCTTAGGTGTTTGGATAGTTTGAGCGTTGGCACCACTAAAAGCAACGCTACTGCCTAAAGAGATACCCACAAGTACCAACACCCAATTTTTTAGAGTGACGTTTTTTATATTTTTAAACTTAAAACTCATTATGTTTTCCTTAAAATGCTTTGTCTTCACCGAAAGTTACTCGGTGCAAAAGTCGGTGAGCGTTACCATAATCATTCGTTGCGTAGTGCACAGTGGCACGGTTATCCCATATAGCTACCGTATCCTTTTCCCAGCGTAGGCGCGCCTGGAACTCTGGACGCTGGAACTGAGCAAAGATAAATGATAGAAGCGCATCACTTTGTTGCCGCGACAAGCCTTTAATCCGATCTGTAAAGTTCGGACTGACATAAACGATTTTTTTACCCGTTATAGGATGTGTGCGAATGACGGGGTGAACTACCGGTAAATGATCTGCTCTTGCTTTACGATACAACTCTTCACCGTTCTCAAGTTGAGCGAAGTAATTTGGCCAACCGCTATGTTCAAAACTGTGGATTGCCTCTAATTCCTCCAAATACAGTTGCAATGATTTTGGTAGAGAATCATATACAGCTGTTCCACTAGCCCACAATGTATCCCCGCCTGTGGGAGGAATGATTCGTGAGTAAAGAACTGTTCCCGTAGGTGGATTGCTAGAGAAGGTAATGTCGGTGTGCCACTGATCCGTGCCATAAGTATGGCCAGCAGGCTTTGCTTCGAGTACTTCAATAACTTTTTCTTCCTTATGACGCGGGAAAAATGCCTTCGCTTTATCGGGATCGCCGAACACTTTTGCCAAGGCAATGTGTTGTTGCGGTGTTAATTCTTGCTTTCTAAAAAATAAGACTTGGTATTCCACCAATGCCTTACGAAGCTCATTACGAGTGGCTTCATCATCTAGCTTGCTAAGATCAATGCCGTGGATGGTAGCCCCAATATTTGGGGTGTATGGCTCCACGTTTAACTTTGTATAGCCTGGAACTACATTTTCAATTTTTGACATTTAATACTCCCTTAATTGACTGGCGCAACCAGAATGTGACCAATATAGAGAGCAAAACATCTATTCCAAACCAAGAATTTATGGATTACTTATGAAAGTGGGTGTAATAACTTTATCAATATTTATTCGTTTGGCTTTAGGAATTATTAGCAAATAATGCTACTTCTTTCAGCCCTATCCAAGAAGTATTATGACCATCCAAAGCATCAATGCCAGAAATCAATTTCCAGGAAAGATCATTGAAATCATTGAGGGATCAGTTGTTTCCGAGGTAGATGTAGAAACTCCATTTGGAATAGTGACCTCTGTCATTACTACGCGATCCGTTAAGGAGTTAGACCTGAAGGTTGGCAGTGAAGTGCTCGCCCTGGTTAAAGCAACTGAAGTATTTATCGCCAAACTTTAAAACTCTAAGATTTAAACAAAGGAAATCATGCGACCTATTTTTAAGAAACTCAATGCAATTTTTGCTCTATCCGTATTAACTAGTGGTATTGCTCTAGCAGAAGCTCCCAAGGAAATTCGGGTAGATTATGCATACTACTCACCTCCTAGTCTTGTCCTCAAGAAGTTTGGCTGGCTAGAAGATGATCTGAAGAACGACAATGTCGCAGTTAAATGGGTTTTAAGTCAAGGAAGCAATCGGGCCTTAGAGTATTTGAATAGTGAAAGTATTGATTTTGGGTCCTCAGCCGGATTAGCGGCTGTTTTAAGCAAAGCCAATGGTAATCCCATTAAAGGTGTCTATGTTTTCTCGCAACCAGAATGGACCGCCCTTGTCATCGGTAAAGATTCTCAAATTAAATCCGTTTCCGAACTAAAAGGAAAAAAAGTTGCCGCTACCAAAGGCACGGATCCCTACCTTTTTTTATTACGAAGTCTTCATGACGCTGGCATTAAAAAAACAGATGTAGAAATTGTTTCATTACAACATTCAGATGGTCGTGCAGCACTCGAACAAGGTCGTGTAGATGCTTGGGCTGGGTTGGATCCATTAATGGCAGCAAGTCAAATAGATTCGGGCTCTAAATTACTTTATAGAAATGTGAACTACAACACCTATGGCTTTTTAAGTACTACCGAGAAGTTTGCTAAAGAACATCCTGAGTATGTAAAAAAAGTATTGGCTGCTTATGAAAAAGCTCGGAAGTGGATTTTGACACACCCAGATGAAACGGCGCAGATCATCTCGGAGGAGGCCAAAATTTCATTACCAGTTGCTCAACTACAACTTTCACGCAATAACTTTAAAAACCCAATACCAGCAGATTCTCAGAAAAAGGCACTTAAATCAGCCGCCCCCATCTTGACGGAAGAAGAGCTAGTAAAAAAAGGTACCGATGTTAATTTGGTCATTGATAGCTGGATTGATCCCAGTTATGCGAAGTCGGTAGTCAAATAAAGGGCGCCTAATGAGCACTAAGTTCGCAATTACCCCATCCGAAAGAGAAGATACCCCTTTTGATGGATTGGTAATTAAGACTTTTTTGAAAAAGTTGTCAGGGGCAATCATTCCAGCAGGCTTAATTGTTCTATGGCAATTATCAGTTCAGGCGGAATGGATTAATGCTCACTTATTGCCTCCCCCTAGTGAAATCTTGGCTTCTCTAACCGATCAAATTCAAAACGGAATCCTTTTGCAACATATCGCTGTCAGCACAGTGAGAGTATTTATTGGATTTGTTATTGGAGCGGGATTAGGCATCTTAGTAGGCGCTTCTGTTGGATTATCAAACAAAGCGGAGGCTCTACTAGACCCCTCATTTCAAGCATTGCGCGCTATTCCTTCGCTGGCATGGGTTCCATTGTTATTGTTATGGCTTGGTATTGACGAATCACCCAAAATCACTTTAATCGCTATAGGCGCATTTTTTCCTGTATACCTCAATGTAGTTTCGGGAATTAAAAATGTCGACAGAAAACTCGTTGAGGTAGGCAGTATGTATGGTCTTAAAGGAACGCGCCTGGTTACCCGTATTTTTATTCCCGCCTCTTTACCGAACTTATTTATAGGGTTACGAACAGGCCTTTCCCTTTCGTGGATGTTTTTAGTAGCTGCGGAGCTTATTGCAGCCACTAAAGGATTGGGGTACCTTCTAACGGATGGCCGTGAAACTGGCAGGGCTGACCTAGTGATCGTAGCCATCATTATTTTGGCCTTACTTGGAAAAATTAGTGATGGCCTACTTCAGTCACTAGAAAAGCGCTCATTGCTATGGTGCGATGTTCATAGCAGTGATGGAGCTGAGTTATGAAAAATCCACTGCTTCAATTGCACGTTAGTTCCAAAGATTTTTCCAATCGTCGAGTGATTAATGACATCTCATTTAATCTGAATGACGGTAACATTGTGAGCTTAGTTGGACCGAGTGGATGCGGAAAAAGCACCTTATTGCGGATCATCTCTGGATTGGAAAAGAAATATAAAGGTGAAGTGCTTATTAATGGCAAAACTCCTCACCTGCACTCTCAAGATGTGGGATTTATTTTTCAGGAACCGCGACTGCTTCCCTGGTTAACAGTTTCAGAAAATATAGGATTTGATCGAGGTAAAAAAGGTGGGGAATGCTCCCTTGTTAAAGAACTTTTGGTAGAGGTTGGCTTATCTGATTTTGCCAACGCCTACCCAAAGGAGCTCTCAGGAGGTATGGCGCAAAGGGTTGCGATCGCTCGCGGACTCTTTACAAACCCACAACTCTTGCTATTGGATGAGCCATTTAGTGCGGTAGATGCCTTTACCCGAATGCGCTTGCAGGACTTATTACTTTCGGTAGCTGCCCGCCATAAAACAACAATTCTTTTGGTGACCCATGATGCACAAGAGGCCGCCTATCTGAGTGATAGGGTAATTATTTTGGCAAGTAGGCCGGGCAGAATTATTGGTGAGGTAGTTATAGATGATCCCAGACCAAAAGATCGCAAGGATCCATCTATCTCACAAAATCAATCACAAATTCTGAAAATCTTAAATCATCAAAATAATGACTATCTCAATATTTCAGATGAAATAGATTTCAGAAATCAGAAAAATCTTATTCTTTCAAGATACCACTTTGCGATTTAAATAAAATAGGATTAGATTAAATGTCAGCAATCATTGAAGATTTAGTAACTGAAAATGTAGAACAAGCTTTTGACCTTCAGCAAGTGATTGCGGCCCTATCTCAAGATTTTGAAAGCACGGCCATTAAGAGAGATTTGGCTGGAGGACACGCAAAACATGAGCGTGATCTCATTCGGCAAAGTGGCCTACTGAATCTTGGCATTCCCAAAGAATTTGGTGGGCATGGCGCAAGCTGGTCAGAAATATATCAAGCCGTAAGGAAAATAGCCGAGGTTGATAGTGCTTTAGCTCACATCTATGCCTTTCATAACCTTCAGCTATCCACAATTCAGCTATATGGCAGCAAAGATCAGTTTGAGAAACACTCTAGAGAAACAATAACTAAACAACTATTCTGGGGAAATGCACTCAACCCAAATGATAAACGTACGCTAGCAAGCAAGTTTGATGACGGCTATAAGATTCATGGCCCAAAGAGCTATTGCTCTGGATCTGTTGGCTCAGATAGACTTATCTTCTCAGCATGGCATGAACCCAGTCAAAGCTTATTAATAGGTGTAATCCCCTCCGATAAGGCCGGCGTCACTATCAAAGGTGATTGGGATTCATTTGGACAAAAGCAAACCGATAGCGGAACCGTCTTGTTTGATCAAGTTCAAGTTAAAAATGATGAAATCTTAGTTCATCCAGGAAGAGTCTTATCTAATGACTCAACAGTAAGATCTTTAATCGCACAACATATCCTCTCAAATTTATATACAGGGATTGCCCAGGGCGCCTTAAATCGTGGCGCTGAATATATTCGTACCAATAGCCGGCCTTACATTAACTCTGGTGTAGTTAAAGCTACCGAAGATCCATTTATTCAAAATAGATTTGGGAAATTACAGGTGAAGGTTAAAGCAGCTCAAATTGTTGCAGATGATGCTGCTAAGCGCATTGATCAAGCCCTATATTTTGGCAGCGAATTAACGGCAGAAGCTCGTGGATTAACAGCAATTGCAGTGGCTGAGTCTAAGGCCATTTCCCATGAAGCGGCCATTGAAGTAAGTAATCAAATATTTGAACTTATGGGGGCTAGTTCAACATCGTCCAAATTTGGCCTTGATCGATTTTGGAGAAATGCACGTGTCCACACGCTGCATGATCCAATTGATTACAAACTGAGGGATATTGGAATTTATGCCTTAACAGGAAAATTTCCCACACCAACCTCCTACTCGTAATCCCTAGGGATTTAATGGGGGCCTATCTTAAATACTATCTAAAGAATTAATAAAGATAGGCTGTTGATTCTTGGTGGGCCCTGCGTGACTCGAACACGCGACCAAAAGATTAAGAGTCTTCTGCTCTACCAACTGAGCTAAGAGCCCAAGAGCCAAAATTATGCACTATAAATTTATTGCTTCCGATAAATGGGGGTATATCCAATAAAGGATAGCTTATGAATTGTTATTGGTTACCAGCAATTCAATAAATTGATACCCTTGACTAATCATGACACTTCCAGCAAAAACACGGCTATTCATTGAGAGCTTAAAGCGCACCAGCCCTACTCGCGCAATATTTATTGGGGAGGATGGAGATATTCGCGCTAGATGGAATGGGCTTATTTTATACAGCGTATTTCAGCCTATTGTTAAGGCCAGTTCTACAGACACGGTTTATGGATATGAGGCCTTTATCAGAGCCATCGATTCTTCAAATAATCGAATAAGCCCCGAACAACTATTTAGCAAGGCAACAGATCAAGATTCTATTACGGGATTGGATCGATTATGCAGAACCATTCACCTCCTGAATTTCATTTTGAACGTTGATGGGCATGAACTGTTATTTCTGAATATTAATGAGGGCTTTATTAATGCTGTTGACGATAATCATGGCGTGGCATTTAGAAAAGTAGTGGATTCATTGGGATTCTCACCCAATCGAATTGTGATAGAACTTCCTGCTAATTTAGTAAAAGACTCTAGGCGGCTACATTTTGTCCTTCAAAACTATCGCCTTAATTCCTTAGAAGTTGCGGTTAACTTAGATTCCACTGAGGACCTTAAAAATGTCACTGCAAGTACCCCTGTGCATTACATCAAAATCAACCATTCATTAATTCTGGATGCTGATTTCAAACAAAAAATTCAAGCTGTTCTAATAGAGAACAAAGAGGTCAATATAGTTGTCACTAAAAATGATTTACCTATAACGGGAATAGATTCCAATCGGTATTTTTTTCAGGGCTATGCCTATGGCAGGCCTGAGGCGCTTACAACAGTTATCAGTAAAGATCCTTCAGTTGAACTTTCAACAGATGAAGCATTTCTCCAGGTTGGCGGGTAAATACACCCACTCCCTAACCTGCTTCCGCTATATACAAGTTACTTGATATTTAGTGCAAGGAATGCCTATCAACTTCAAATACTTGACTTAATTCAGAGGCGGAGTTCTTGCTGAACAAAACGGGCAGGCCCAATTGTTCCGCATCTTTTCTAACTCGTTTAGCCATACCGTGATTGAGATAGTTAATGAGTATCACCACTAATTTTGTATTTTGGGGGATAAAACGACGGGTATCACTATTGCGCCTAGCGTCCCAATGATTGATTTCATCATATCCATTTGAAGCCAGGTATTTTGCAATACTAGAAATTCGATCACCACCTACAATTAGCACCGTCATCTTCACTCCTTTGTTGATGACTTCAGTGTAGGAAAACAAAGGTAATTTGTGAAATAAGTATTTCAGTGATGAAAAGATGATTTCTTCATAATCGAATCCCGCATCTTCATTACGAGCAATGGATTTAATACCTTCCTTTTCACCGCTTACTTTATGCCAGTTTAGGACTCTTATTAGCCCGGGCTGCATGTAACTTTCTGTAGCTATCGATCATGCGATGGTGCCGATCGAGTCCCTCCAGCTTTAAGCTGGTCGGTGTTAAACCAAAGAAACGTACACTGCCGTCTACCGAGCCTAATACAGCGTTCATCCGCTCATCACCAAACATCCTACGGAAGTTGACCTCATAATCGTCGAGCTCCAATTCATCATCAAGGACAACCTCCAGAACCGCATTTAAGGCCTGATAAAACAATTTTCTTTCGACCGTGTTGTCGTTGTATTGAAGGAAGGCCCCGACAAGTTCATGAGCTTCATCGAATTGCTGCAAAGCCAGATGAATCAGTAATTTGAGCTCCAGAACTGTTAGCTGACCCCATACTGTATTTTCATCAAATTCAACCCCGATCAATGTAGCGATGTCACCGTACTCATCTAGCTCGTTATTTTCTAAACGCTCCAGCAGTGCTTCTAGACTGGCGTTATCTAAGCGGGATAAATTCAAAATATCCGCACGGAATAAGAGCGCCTTATTGGTGTTATCCCAAATCAGATCTTCGACTGGATAAACCTCAGAATAGCCTGGCACCAAAATACGACAAGCAATTGCGCCTAACTCGTCATACACAGCCACATAAGCTTCCTTACCCATATCCTTGAGAATGCCAAATAATGTTGCAGCCTCATCAGCATTAGAGTTTTCACCCTGTCCAGAAAAGTCCCACTCCACAAAATCGTAATCCGATTTTGAACTAAAAAAGCGCCATGACACAATGCCACTGGAATCAATGAAGTGCTCAACAAAGTTATTTGGTTCAGTCACCGCTTCGCTTGAAAAAGTCGGGGGAGGTAAATCGTTCAAGCCCTCTAAACTGCGTCCCTGTAACAATTCCGTCAAGCTACGTTCAAGTGCTACTTCTAAACTTGGATGTGCACCAAATGAGGCAAATACGCCTCCTGTTCGAGGGTTCATCAAAGTCACGCACATGACGGGATAGACTCCGCCCAGCGATGCATCCTTCACTAGTACCGGAAAGCCCTGCTCTTCTAACCCTTGAATCCCCGCCAGAATGCCAGGATATTTAGCGAGCACCTCCTGCGGCACATCCGGTAAGGCGATTTCACCTTCTAGAATTTCACGTTTGACCGCTCGCTCAAAAATCTCTGACAAACATTGCACCTGGGCTTCTGCCAAGGTATTACCAGCACTCATACCATTACTGACAAACAGGTTTTCGACTAGGTTAGAGGGAAAATAAACAAGCCCTCCATCAGACTGGCGCACATACGGTAAGGAGCAGATACCACGCTCGACATTGCCAGAATTGGTATCAATCAAATGGGAGGCGTGTAACTCGCCATCGGGGTTATAAATCTGTAGACAGTAATCATCGAGAATTTCTGTTGGCAGCGCATCTTTACGACCAGGCTTGAACCAGCGCTCATTTGGGTAATGCACGAATTCTGCATTGGCGATATCTTCACCAAAGAAGGTCCCAGCATAGAAGTGATTATTACTCAGCCGTTCAATATACTCACCCAAGGCTGAGGCCAAAGCACTTTCCTTTGTAGATCCCTTGCCATTGGTAAAACACATTGGCGAATGCGCATCACGAATATGCAACGACCAAACATTGGGAATGATGTTGCGCCATGAAGCGATTTCAATCTTGATGCCCAGGCTTGCTAAAACGCTGGACATATTGGCAATGGTTTGCTCAAGCGGCAGATCCTTACCGACAATATAGGTGCTCGCATCAGAATCTGGCTTTAAGGTCAACAAGGTCTGCGCATCAGCATCCAGATTAACCACCTCTTCAATAATAAATTCCGGCCCCGCTTGCACTACTTTTTTAACTGTACAACGTTCTATAGAACGCAAAATACCCTGGCGGTCTGTTGCAGAGATATCTTCCGGCAACTCAACCTGAATCTTGAAAATTTGCTGATAACGATTTTCTGGATCGACAATATTATTTTGCGAAAGGCGGATATTTTCGGTCGAGATATTGCGAGTATTGCAGTACAACTTCACAAAATAAGCTGCACACAGAGCGGATGAGGCTAGAAAGTAATCGAATGGGCCGGGCGCTGAGCCATCGCCTTTATAGCGAATAGGCTGGTCGGCAATTACCGTGAAGTCATCGAATTTGGCTTCAAGGCGTAGCTTATCGAGAAAGTTGACTTTAATTTCCATGGGGTAATTCCGAAAATGGTGCAAAAAATGATGTGGGCACCATTATCCATCGCAATGCCAATACCGTGTAATCCGTCGATTTTTGAACAAACGTTGGCGCAAGATGATGGATTGCTAAGGCAATCTAAGGCTTATTTCCTTAAGAAATCACCATAAATTTTCGCCACCCTCTTGGGCTTCTCAAGCATTAAGAGATGGGCAGAATCAGAAAATTGAGTAGCCTGCGAATTCGCAAACTCTTTTTTGAGTTGCCACATACCCTCAATATTGAAGATACCGTCCTGCTCACCCCAGAGAATGAGGGTTCGAGGACTCTGTTTTGCCGGGCCAACTAGAGCTTGGCCATAGAAGTTCACCATATCCCACACCTGTTGATAGTGTCGATTGTTATCTTTGTAATCTTGAATCAGTTTTTCTTTGATGCCCGCATCAATCATGGGCGGTTGAAAAAATAACAAACCCATCTCTAAATCAAACTGCTTTTCATTGATAGGAATAAAGGGATTAATGCCCTCGAAAATCGCCTTCTTTACCTGAGGACTCCATCCAATCACCCCCATTGGAGCACCAATAAAAGCGAGGGTCTTGATGTCATTTGGATACTTTTTGGTATACAAGGCTGCGATAGTTCCACCCATAGAGCTTCCAGCAATATTGATCCCGGCCGCCTCGGTATTTTTACCCAAGCGTTTACCCAAGACTAAAAGCCACTCATGCAAAATTTCTACCTGAGACTCCAAGGAATAAACAGTTACGGGATAACCGCTACTAGCACCATATCCAGGCAAGTCGATAGCGAAAACCTCAAAACCTTCTTTTGCCAATACACAGCCCACATCCATCCATTGCTCTTTTTGCGCAAATAAACCGTGTATCAATAAGACTGGGGGACCCTTACCGCCTACAAGGTAACTGATGGTGCCACCATGAACTGCTATGGTCTTATTTTCTAAAGGACAACTAGCATCTTGCGTTTGGCTGAATGCAGGATTTAATAAAAATGCGAATATGCAATAAATTGATATTTTTAAGAAAAATCGCATATCTCTTTCCCTGTATTGCTGGCTATTATTGCTATACCCTACTTGAACACCAGGAATAACATGATTAATGCTCTGCCTTATTTAGGTCCGCCATAGTATCTTGATCTAATGAAGCCGAAAGATACTCAATGCTATGCGGAAGATCCAATACCAACTGGTCGATAGCTTGGAGCTCGATTCGCATTTCTGTTGCCTGACACTCTAATAAATGACCACCATGTTCACGATCATCCGTTAAAAAATGCAGATGGTAACCGGGTACCGTTACGGAGTGCATAAAGTCTGGCGTCCAAAACCCCACCAATGTGCCAGCGACATTTTCAAAATTAAATTCGATTTGATCATGTGCCACTTCAACTAGTGGCCTATAGGCATCCTGCTTAGGAACCGATCTAGCCCGAAGAGTTAAAAATTGCCCAGTTACTTTGATGGCATAAATTAAATTTTTAGAAAGTAAGAGCGTATCTATATAGGACTGTAAGCCTACAAAGCTTTGGCAAGTATCCAGTGAACCCACCATCGCAGGTTTGAAATGCGTAACACAAGCATAAGGTGATTGAGTATCGCCTGAAGCAATTAAAGCCGTTCCATCAGATCGCAATTGATAAAAGACCCCATCTAATACGACCATCTCCCCGTCAAGATCATTAAAGGTACCTAAACCAAAGTCTCCACGCTCAAGAATATGCGACAAAGTTTTATCCTCGCGCAAAATGCCCTGCACCAAGGCATTAACTGGGGAGGAAACATAAAGATGGCTTGGCGGCATATTTTTAACTTTATTTGTTTATTTGTTTCTTAAACGATAGCTTCAATAGACTTTGGTCGAATATTCCACTGAGTTCTTAGTTTATCCAAGGGAATATGCGCATGGTCAAAAAAGTTCATACCCTCAATGAGATCGACCGAACAGGCGCGGCCACGCTTGAAGGCATCTACAATTCGCTCAGATCCATTGTGTACTTCCAACTCATGACCTAAATGTGGTTTATCTCCAACAATGGATTGCAAGAGACCGCCTTGAAAAATACTCAAAGTTCCAAAGAAGTTCATTGTGGGTGATATAGATTGAGTAGCAAAAGCACTAAAGGCAGCAACTTCCATCTCTCCAATACCATCCGAATCATAATCAGCCAACACATGAATCCAATCGTGATGGGCAACAGATGGATTAACACCCCCTACCGAACCCGGAAATGAAAATCCGCGTTTCTTATAAAAATGCCACAAGCCAGATCCCAAGCTATTCTCAGGAAACGACCCCAAACCTTCCCAACGAGCTAACTCCACGGAATCGGCAGTCAAAGTCAACATAAAAGCAGGCAAGCCATACTCTTTCACTAAACGGTGAAAGTGCGGCAAACTCTCATCTTTGTCTGAAAAATAATTATTTCGATAAAAATCACTTTGGGCAACTGCTAAAGACTGCCTAGCCAGATCCCTAACCAAAGTCAGTCGCTCGTTATGAATACCTAGAGCGCCTGACCAAGACTCAATAGAGTTGGCTACGGACTCAGGAATCGAATGGCACAGCAATTCCACAGCCAACATGAGATCGATGACTTCTGAATGCTTTTCTTGAAAAGGGATTGCCTTTTTGAATTCTTCTATAGAGATAGGTAGCAAAGTCTCAAAATCCGCATCGTAGCTCATGAGATTCTTAAACAAGACCCGTAAGAACTGAGGCTGCAATGGATTAGACCAACCATCCAATCGACAGGCACTAACGAGAGCTCCAGCAACTATCGGCGCATCTTCCAATGCGATTTTTTTAAAAAACATCTATACGCCATTCTCCGGTGAAGTTTAGATGTCAGAGTAACACCGAATGGAATACCTGACGTCAGAAAAGATGTCTAGCGTCTAGCGCATAGCTATAAAGAATGAGAAACCTCAAAGACAGGATAAATCGATAGTATTAAATGATCTTCTCAATCACGACAATACCGGCGTTTAATCTCTCAATATTCCCATTGGTAATATTGACCCCGCCCACTATCTCATTGGCCCTAATGGTGATATCGCGCATTGTCATGTCAATCTGACCAAGAGCTTTGGTCTGTTGATTGGAATTGAGGATAATCTCCATGACATTAGAGTTAATCTCATTGGACATTTTTGACAGGAATTCAAAAGCTTGATTTGACTCAGATGCATTGGTAGCAACTTTATCCACCGTTTTAATCATGCCATCAGACTCCATGATCATGGCATTAGATTGCCTATCCACGTCAGCAATGATTTTGATCGACTTTTCAACGTTCGCCTTACTTTGATCAGCCAAGTTCCGTATCTGCTTAGCAATTTCAGCAAAGCCTTTGCCAGGCTCCCCTGCTCTTGCAGATTCAACAGAAGCATTTAGGGCAAGAATATTGGTCTCTTTAGAGATATCCGAAATCGTATTGGAAAGTAGCTTCACACTCTCAAGCTGCGCAGCCAAAGCCGCTACTGAATCCGACATCCCCTTCATTTTTATGGAAAGCGATTCCGCTTCTTTAAGATTTTCAGTAGACTTAATTTGCTCTTTAATCGTAGCAGCCTTAGATACCTTCACAATATCAATCACTGAATTACCCTGCTTTTGCAACATAATGGCTGAGGCAGTTAATTCCTCAACAGTTGAACTCGTTTCAGTAACGGCTACAGCCTGCTGAGATAAAGACTTTTCTTGCTGCGTAGACTGAGCATAGGACTCGACTAGCGATAGCTTGAGTGACTTCACCAAATTCGACAATGGCAAGATCACTATCCTAAAAACAGCAAAATATAAAAAAATCAGCAAGCCAGCAGTAATCAAACCGCCTGCAAGAGTTGAACGGCTTTGGGCTGCCTGGGCATTTAACAAGGATTGCTCGCGCTGGGCAAGCAAATTTTGCTCCACCGTAGCCATCTCCCTTTGGGCGCTTCGAATATTGTCCATAATCGACTTACCTTTATTGGAAATCACTAGGTTCAGAGCCTCTTCGGACTTACCGGCCTTTTTCAAAACAATTGTTTGATTGAGTTCGGTTAATTTCTGGTTAGTAAGATCCTTTAATTGACCAACCCGAGCAACAAGAGCCGGGTTATACCGAACTAGACTTAACAAGTCATCCAAGTTCTCACCAATGCGGGGTGATGCGCTAATGAAGGGCTCTAGATACTCTTCCCGCCCAGTGAGCAAGTATCCCCTTTGACCGGTTTCAGCATCATCCAAAAGTAGTAAGTTTTTATCTAATAATGATGTCACTTGATAGGTGTGCTTAACCCACTCGGCCGAATCAATAGAGTTCTGGACTAAACCAAGCTCTCTGTACTTAAGGATACCAAGCATCGCAAAAATGATCACAAAGGCAACAGCCATGACATTTTTCAGATTTGGCGAAAAGTGATTCATCATTAATGCCTTAAATTAAAAAATACTAGTTCCATAGTGATTGCACAAGCTCATAAGAATATCTTAGTCCAATCACACGCTATTGAGAGGAGTTTTAATGTACATAATTTACGGCCCCTGGGATGGCTTCCGATAAAGGGGTGGAATCTATAAGATCAGTATAAATTGGCGTCCTCTCACCACCCATTGCTGGGTTGCTAATTTGATACCAAAGGGCTTGTTGACGCAGGCCTAATAAGTAGGCTTCATCAATGCCGACCTTAAAGCGATATTCCCAATAAAGATTTCTCATGATGGTGGGATCTATTTCCAACTCCTTTGAAGCAATGGAAATCGTTTCATCAGGATGAAGATTCATCCAATCAATTGCTTTGGCAGTTGCCCTAATCGCTTTTTTAGCCGTTTCCTTATGAGTCTTTAGATATTCTTTTGTCATCACATAACTAAAGGCCGTCCGAATCTTGCCATCGCCATCGTTTACCCACAGAGTGCCAGCCGGCCATTGAGCCTCAATGATTTGTGGATAGGGCTCAAAAGCAGCAATGGCATCAACCTTGCCATTCTTCAGAGCCGCTGGGGTTTCATCTAAACCTAAAAATACCAACTTCACATCCTTTAAGGGAACGTTATTTTGTAAAAGGAGTTCTTCTAAAAAGTAATGGGCTGAGGTATTTTTTAGAACCCCGATTCTTTTACCGCGCAGATCTAATATTGAATGAATTCCCTTATCTGTTAAAGCAACAATCTTTCGGCCTTGATAGGTAGAACTAATATTGGCGATCACAGCAAAATCTTTTCGGTTAAAACTTTGTACTACTAATGGAGTCTCAGCAAGCATAGCGAGATCAATATTACCGTCCAGAAGATTCTTAAAAGAAACCGCTCCATAAGCATACTTCACCATGCTAGGGTTTAAGCCCTCTTCCCTAAAAAATCCTTTTTGATCGGCAATGATCGCGGGAATGGAGTCAGCAGTTAGCGTCACCCCAATACGAATAGTTTCACGCGGAAGCGAAACCTCTTCTCTTGTGAAATGCACAACAGAAAAATAAATAACTAAGCCTAATACACCCAAGGCAGTTAAGTAAACCAGCAAATTTTTAAACTTGTCCAAAAACACTCCATATTCTATTTGACTGTTTCAATATAGACCCTTTACAAGGATTTTTCTACAAAAACCAGAGCAATCTTATTAAGCAAAATATGAATACTAGAACGGAATAATTAACTCTTCCATAATGTAACGATAGAAGTAATTTGGCCCTTGAAAGCCGGCAGATTTACCGTATCCCATGCGGGTTTTAAAGTAATAATCATTCGAGTTCACTGGACTTGTGGCTGCAAACTCATATAACTGAGTAGTTGTATTCGCCTCTTGATTCACAGACTGCCGACCAACCCCTGCAGTGCCACTTAATACCCACCCCTCAATCCGTTTTCTCATACCAAAAGCGACCATCGTTTCGCTATATTGACTAGGATTAAAATAGTTATTTGGCAAACTGGTATTAGTATCCCAATACTGACGATAACGAAGCTGTGCTGTAACGCCATATTCAGGTAATAGGTCATAAATCAACTTTGCCCTCACCATTGGCCTGCTATTGGTATCAGAGAAAAACATATCTCCACCCATCACAATGGCCGTTAAACGCTCAATGATTTTCTGCTCCACACTAGCAGCACCCAAGGTGTAATAAATACCATTATTCAAAGAGTTCTGCGTCTCTACCCGATCGCGATTGAGCATCAACTCGGCCCTGGTGGTATCGGTTAAGCCATGGTTTAAAGCTGCGGCTTTGCCACAATTGTGATGAAGATAGATTAATTCTAAATTTGGATGCTTATTCTCGGTTTCTCGGACAACATCTACCGTTTCATCATAGGACCCATCACTAATCACAATAACGCGTATTGGTGCGGGATAATTTTGGAGAAAAAGACTATTTAAAGTAGAGCGAATAACGGATGCCTCGTTATAGGCCGCCATTAAAACAGTGACTGGAGGATATTTCAGGTCTTCAATGATTTTTGGGCGCTTATCCATCAGCAAAGACATAAACACAAACGCATTGATGAAGCCTGGGACTATAGCGATAAAAGTAATGAAAAAATATGCTGGATATAAGCCTATTTGAGCCGTGAGGTCTTTGTACCAAGGCTGTGAAAACCAGATCGAAAACCCCATCCATATCAGGGAGAAAGCAAGCACTATCGCAAATTTAGTTTTTATTGATATGTACATAAAAGGCTCAACCTTCAATCACCTAGTAAAAATCTGCTTACTTACAAAGCGGTGATTTCATGTTGCGACTTCTCAATGCTCAATACAAGGCGGACAGACTATTTGCGTCCCGTAAATTGATCCTACTCAAGAAAATCCATAAATCCGTTAGTTCTGAGCAACTTCTTAGGGGGCATGAAGATTAAGGCTAATACAAATTACCAGCGTTTCCCGTAACCGAGGTTTTGCCATTGCTGATATCTACTGAATACCTTATGTAGTTATTGGGTTTTGCATTGGCAGTAGGTTGCCAAGTGGATAGATTGAATAAATCTAAAGAAATGCTTGCGCTAGCTTTGAGCTTATCAACTTGGGTGGCTTTTAAAGTGAAGCTGCCATCACATTTCTTATCTAGTAAATCCCCACTTTTATCGCAATAAGGATTGTTTAAGGTCTTTAAGAAATAGGCTGATCCGGTCTTATTTGGATTGGTAAGGATGGCCGCCTGAAAGCTTTGATCTGGCGCCTTTTGCTCAATTAACAATGCCGTTTGCTGATCTACTGCAATAGCATGCTCATATTGATGCGGGCCAAACTTCACGGGATAGGGACTAATCCAGCGGTTAGCCAGGTCACGCGCCATGAAGGCAATCGCCCTACCCATACGATCGCGGTTTTCAAAATGAGAATCGGTAATCGTTTTACTAAACACACTTATTGGGGCATTTGAAGAGGAGTTCTTGGCATTTCCCCAAAAGTCCTTTTCAAGAACCATATGGGGGTTATAGGGATTCTCCAGCGCTTCGGCAGACATCAAGATATGAGAAGGATCACCCACATGAATAAAATTTCCTAAAATCATCATTCCGGCGCTTGATCCTCCAAAAGGAACATGATCATCCCGAATCCGGTTTTTAATGAAAGTTAAAAGACGCGAACCCTTCCAGGCTTGGTAGTAGATACTTTGATCGCCTCCAGCAATCCAAATCACGGATGCGTTTTTGATATGGCTTTCAATGGCAGGGTCATTAGCTGCTGCCCTATCAGGCACTACAAGTGTTTGAACGGAGGCAAAGTTACCAAGCTCTAAGATCGTCTTGTCATAAGAGCCATCGCCTACGGAGCGCAATACGACTAAGTTACCCGCCAAGTTAAGTGCTTTGCCTAGATGCTTGTCCCCACAAACTTGGGCTTTTTGATTTAACCAGGTGTAAGCAGCGCGAACGTCTGGGCCGCCGCCCATCAATACTACAGACTGGGTACGATGCCTACAAGGGGCATCTTTAGCAGGAGTGCCCGCAATAAAGATACCCAAATTACTAGCAAATAATTCTTGGCATGGAACAAATAAGCCCAAGAAGATTCCCAAAAGGATAAAACGAATCATCTTCTCATTTTAATCATTGGATTTTTATTCTGGAACCCTTCTACATGAGCATTGGCGAGTCAATGTGAAGTATTTATTTGACATTAGCGACCAAAAGGAGCCAACTAAAATGGGGAGTGTTTAATACTGCAGTTGAAATAGATGAATTACTAACAGCATATGATTTTTATTCAAGTACGTCTCTTGTTCTTACTAGCATTATTGATGCCGTTGACCTGCATTGCAACTGATCCCAGCCCTCAAACCCATACAAAAGAACAAGAACCACGCGGTGGAATCCTATTTAATTGCCCCGCTACCAATCTTGATGACCTTTCCTCTGGCGTTCAGTCTTATTTAAGTAGTTTAGAAATACCCACATCTCAGTATGCGATTTCTGAAGATAAGAACCTTGGGCTTCTACGCTTCTCATTAATTAATCCAACAAATTCAACAAACACACTAAATCTAATAGACCGCCCTGATCTTGGTATCAAAGAAGAGCTTGTTGAGATTCCCCGTGGCAAGCGAACAATTGCAGTACTCAGTGTATCCAAAAAGGAGATTGCCCTGTCGATGCTTCAGAACGGTCGAACAAGTCAATTTAAGGGTCAAACATGCAATTTGGATGCTCTTAAAGATCAAATTGGTATTCGGCAAAATCTCGTCGCTTGGACCGAGTCGATTGAATGGATGTGGTTAGATGGCAAGCCCGCCAAATGGAATAACCGCTATTGGATTAAAGGCAAATACAACCCAAAGTTTCCACTCGATCTAGCCTTGGAGGATATGTACATTCATCCCAGAAAGTATTTCTTTGGATGCTATACGGCCACTAAAATTTTAATTGTCTCTAGCACTCTAGACTATTACAAACGCATAAAGCATGACCCGATTACCTATAAAGCCATTACCAATAGGTTATTAAAAAATGGAGATCCTTTAAGGGGTATTGAGCCAAGCGTCATGTGGTCATTTGAAAGCGATTATCAAAAGACCTATCCAGACCCCCATGATCATCTCGACAGCATCGACCACATAGGTAAATTAGTGCGCCTAAGTGATCCAGTTCCTAGTGATAACTTTATTCCTGGTGATTGGGCTTACTTTGCTAATACTGATGATGTCAGCAGTAAGAAAAATGGCTATGAAGGCGCAAATGCCATTTACTTAGGAAGAGGTCTTTTTTCAGACTACTATAACGATAACAACCACCACTTCACCTTTAAAGAGCAAATTGATGAAGTCTATCAATGGCGTAACCATGTTTATAGCCGCCCTCAAGATAATCGAAAAATTACGCCCTTATCGGAGTCTGACATAGAGCAACTCAGTAAGAGTATTCGCGAAGGCGGATTACTTTTAGATTACCGAGCTATTCCTGCAAGTCAATAAATCCATTAGCGTGCCTTTTAACAACCAGTTGAATTTGAGCCCCCAAAGCCACATTCGCATAAAGTCAATTACTTTTTCAAATGCAAAATCTGAATATTGCTTTTGAATTTCTGGTGATAGTTAAAAAATATTAAATCGTAAAACTACTTTGACATCGAATCTTTTGTTATTGCTTATTTTGTCACATCACTAGCCTGAGCATAGATGAGGTAAGCATAAAAGCCAAAAAAGCAGCTTGAATAGTGCGCAACAAAACTGCACTTGCACAAGTAGGAGGAGCCATGAGAAGCCCCAAAGAGGGTAGTAAAGATATCTTAGGCCGATCTGACCCGGCTTTGATTTATAGTTCTATTGGACTTCAAACCCCAGAGATTGCATGATCCGTAACGTCCCCCCATCTGCCCCAGTAATTTCACCAATAGCATTTGAGAATTGCGGTAAAAAGCTAGCGAATTCTTTGCCGTCATATAACTTTAAGGCCCACTTAGGAAACCTTCGCTCTGGGATTTCGTTAAGGCCAAGAAGTTGAATATTGTGGTGACGTGGATCTTTTTGAATTCTCGCCCAAACCTCTTCTATATCAGCTCTCGATCCTTCGAGGATCTGCCCAAAATGACCTTTGTCGAAAAACAGCACACCAGTCAATTTATGACGTTTATTGGAAACTACCGATACCTCAAGAATGCGCATTAATCCCATAATGCCCATGTCGTTTACTGCTTCACTCTGGTATTTCAATTCAACTAAGTCTATCTTTTTAGCCATGCCCACTAATATCTCTTTTAATTCGCTATTTTCTATATATCTATTCTTTTAATTGTAGTGAATAGCCCTATAGCGCACTTGAGATAGATCAAAAGTTTTCTATTTTTTAACAAGGCAGAGTAATGGTTAACGCTTACGAACAGAATGCCTATATTCGCTTTTGTTAACCTGGGTTGATACTGGCTTGATATCGTGATCAGCCTCTAATTGAGCCTTCATGTCCAATGTCTCATCTCGAATTCTTTCCAAGGCATTATTGGTGATCTGTGCAGTATGCTCGGCCATCATTGCATTTGCCGATCTATTTTTGATACCCTGCTTACACCAAAGGAAATAGAGCAAAAGACAAATGGCAATAGCGAGGACAGCTCCCGCAAGAATGCCAATTTGCATAAAGATCTCTTTCTTATAAGATTTCGATAGTTTCGGTAATAAAAGCCAAACATAGACGATGGTCTATGGGCCAGCCCAGCAATTGAGATCATACACATGAATTACGGCCAGAATCATCCCCGAGCCCTGTGAATAGGCAAAATATCAAGAAAACTCGATAGCGCACTAAGGCGAAGGGAGTAATTCATTAAATAAGATGTATTTATCCCTGCCGCTTTGTTTAGCAAAGTACATTGCCTTATCTGCCATATCGACTAGGTCATCGGTCTGATTTTCATTGGTCACAATCATGCTGGCAATACCAATACTGACCGTAACCTTTGGTGGATGCTCACAGGGAAAATTCAGCTTAATTGAGCGAACTTTAGTCAGAATTTCCCTTGCTAGTAATGTTGCCCCGCGCTCATCTGTTTCAGGGAGAACAACGACAAACTCCTCCCCACCCCACCTGCAACAAAAATCTAGGGGACGAGAAACACACTTGGATATGACTTTCGCTACCGCCACCAAGGCAATATCCCCGCATTCATGCCCATGTTCGTCGTTAAAACTCTTAAAGTGGTCTATATCGATAAAAAGCGCACTAATTGGCTCATTAGAACGAATAGCATTTTTCCATAGCCTTGGAAACTCAGTATCAAATGCACGACGATTTTTAATTTTCGTTAAACCATCGGTAAATGACATCACCAAAGTTGAACTTAATCTAATGGCTTTTTTATAAAAACGAAACATCCCAATAGATAAAACAACAAATGCTACTAGGCAGTAAACAATTAGAGCAGCATATTGATGAATAAATGCAAGCAGTATTTTAGATTTAGATATCGAGGCGCTAACCATATATCCATAGGCATGAGAGCTGGCATACCCTACATAAGAAGTTTCGGGAAGCGCTGGAGATTTTGGAATTTCAATGAGATTTGAATTATGTCCATTGGAAATAATTTTTTCATTTATATACAGGTTACGCCGTATATCTGCCTGAGTTTGAATGGTTGGATTGGGATACACAAACGCAACATTGCCGCCTGTAAGATGAGTCAGTATTAGGGAGGGGGTGTCGGAATCTAGAGAATCATCCAAAGTCTCGATTAAATCGCTTACCAATACTTGCTGCGCAATGATGCCGCGAAACTTACCCGCCTTATCAATAATAGGCAAAGCTATATGAAAGGTTAATGTGCCTGTAGTTCGTGCATTCACCAAGCTACCAATAGCTATTGAAAGTTGTGGGTTATTTTTTAGAGCTTGAAAATAGAATCGATCAGATAAACCCACATGGGTCTTAGAAGCACCATTAGTGGTTGCACGCACCAAACCATTTTCATCAATATAAAGAGTAAGCAACAAAGACTCATTAGAGATGAATGTACTAAAGACATTCTTGCTATTACTTAATATTTGATGAGCGGCCTCATCTGTCAATGTTCCAGAATTTATGCCCTTGGTAATTTCCGCTTTATCGATATCCAGTAATTTTGTTGCATCAGCTAATACACCATCAATTGCCGTAGTAGTGGTGTGTGCGTTATGCAACAAATCACTCTTAGTGACTCGCACCCAATCTGCATATTGCATATATAAAGAAAAAGCAGAAGCAAACCCCACCGTTACTAAAATCAGTAGATAAATTCTGATGTATTGACGTCGTATCGTGATCTTAGTTGGTACCATCTTTTTTAGTACTTACATTCTGAAATATGAGTATATGGATTTCTTATTTTTGTCATTCTAACCGCAAGGGATCTTCATAACAGACTTAGGGATTGGATTCAAAAATTCATTTATAAGATCAGGTATCAATATGCCCCCTCACTCATTCTTCGAATATTAGCCCTTTTTATTACATCAAATGTAGAGTAAGCTTATTTACATGGTTACGAAGTTCGGAATGAGAAGATAGCTTGCTTGATAAACAACATCCTTTGTCATGAGTAAACAGAAATCCTCAAGCAGATTTGGGAATGAAGATGGATCGGTCCTGATTATTTGCGCACTCACACTATCAATTCTGCTGGCTTTTGCTGCATTTGCAATTGATATTGGTTTTGCTTATATGCGCATCGCTCAATTGCAGAATGTAGCTGATGCAGAAGCATTGGCTTGTGCACGAGATTATCAAAATTGCACCGGGGCAGCAAATGAGTTTCCACTAACAAATCCCTATGGATTTGCGGTTACGCTCCAAAAAGGGGTGACATGCCCTAATACCAGCACCCAAAATAATTGCGTTCAAGCTAACGCCACCACCACAGTAGATACTTTTTTTCTCCCTCTCTTTGGAATCAACCAGCTTCATTTAGGCAAATCTGCAATTTCTGGAAAGCGCGCTACCGGAGATGCAATGATTATTCGCAATCAAGTCTCCATCAATGGCAATCACATCGTAACTATATCGTCAGGTTCAGTTGATATTGGCGGGGGGATTTCTACTACAAACCAGTCAGGAATTGATGCAACCCAGTCGGGTGCAAGTATTACCGTATTTAATAACTCTACTAATAGCTGTGGAAACTGTACGCCCGCAGTTGTCAGCACCAGTTCTCCACTCCCAACTCTTCCCCCATACTCACCTCCAACACCACCAGCCGTTACAACCTATACTCCGGGCTGCTCATTGCCCTCGGGGACATATAACGCTGCCGTTAACCTGAGTAATTGCGGCACTCAAGTCAATATGAACGGTGTTTATTATTTCAATGGCGGGTTTGATAACAAAGGCATTACCTTAGCTAATCAACCAGGGTTTGGTGTCACCATTATCGTGGGGGTTGACCAACCCTTTAACCTTAGCGGAACGGTCAACTTAAATAGCAGTAACGGCACATCGACCTGTGGAACAGTGGGCGGTGGAATGGTTGTGTATCAGCCTGTAACATTAACAAATACCTATCACTCTATTGATGTAGCCGGCTCTGGAAACAACATTAGTCTCACTGGCAAGGTTCAATTACCCAATACGGACTTCACCTTTAGAGGCTCTCCTACATCCTTCTCTGTTACCGGAAGTCTGTATGCAGATTCGCTAACCTTAAAAGGGAATATGAGCGCGGGTGTTTCTGCCGACCCCTGTCAAAACATTAACTTGAGCGCAGGTAATACGATTTTGGTTCAGTAATAATTAATATGGGGGGGGAATGCACCCTCCTTTTATTACTTACTGCAAAAAATGGGGTAAAAGATTGATTCTGGCGCATCCGATTTAATGAGCGTCCAAGCACTTGGGGCCCAGGCTTTAATTTCTCGGCTACTAGCAATCATTTCACCACCAGCATGCGCTTCGGAATAAACGGTAAATGAGGTAAGTCTAAATTCCTTAGTTTTACAGTTGTATTCCTTTGTAAATATCACCGAAGGATAATTTTGAGTAGGCTTGGCATGGGCTAATTTCAATTCGTAGTCTTCATCTATCTGCACTACATCCCCCTTAGTCTTAAGGGATTTTGGCAAATAGGAGATGTAGGTATAACCGGTTGAATTTGTTCCAACTACATTTACAAGCGCCCAATCGGTAGGCACATATTCCTCTGGAACATGAGTCTCCCTGTACAAGGAAAAACCAAAATACACAGCCCCACCTAAGGTGAGGAAGAGGAGAGCTGCCGAAAAGAATAGTTTTTTCATGAGATGCTTATTTTTAAATCAATTGCGCCTTAAGACTGGGTCAGACTAAGTATTACCCAAGAGATATTCTGGAACTTGATTTACATCAATTGAAGCCTATTGATTTCTAGTTTAAATCAATGAAGGTGATTAAAGGAATACTTAAAGCCTGTAAATATGATGTGAAATACAAAAAAAAGGGGGGGCGGCAAGCCCCCCAAGGTTTTATCCAACTTAGGCCGACACTAATTCTTAATGCAGCACCTCAATAAACCCTAAGATCCAAGGGAAGAAAAATGCTCACTCCGGGGGAAGGAGGAGGACCGTAATAAATAGGTGGAGGGGCATATAAAGGCGGTGCATAGCCATAGTAATAATATCGCCCGTCTTCATAGTAATAACGGTCACCCTTTCTATATCCAGGTGGGTATCTGTAACCTTCCCAATGCTCATCGTGATCACCATTGTGACCTTTGTTCCAATTCTTATTGCCATGACCATGACCGTTACCTTGATCGTTATCAGCTATAGCAGGAATTAGTATCACAAAACTTAACCCCAATGCGGCTGTAAATAAGACCTTAGCAATACGATTAAGTAGCAAGGTATCACAACTTTTCCTGATGGAATCATTCATCCTGAGCTCCTCTTTCTTGGGATATTTTTTGCCCAAGATTTCAATTAATCTTGATATACAAACCTAATACCCACATTAATTCTTGGAATACTTACTTCCATCTTTGGATGGACCATGGCGAAATAGCTCATCTGCTTCTTTTCGTTGAGAATCCGACATTTGGCTGTACAGGGTTGAAAACACGGGTATCAGCCTATTCACTCCCTCCAAATGGGTCATCAAAACCTCCTTGTAGGAAGTGAGATCTTCAACAGCCGTCATCTTTTTACTTTTCTCCATCCGAGATTGAGTAAGGGCATCCATCGTTTTAGCGTTTTCTCGCATCACATCGGCAACTTTTGCCCACTGATCTTCTTGGGCCATAGTGATTTTGAGTTTGGTATGCATATCCTGAATACGGGCTTGCGCACGATCCATATTCATATCTTTATCCGCAGAGAACACTATTACGGGTATAGCTACCAAAGCTGCAACTGATAAAAACGTAACTATTTGTTTAATGAATTTCACGATGATTCTCCAAATATTTGTGATTTACCGAGTTCGATACCTTATTTCCAATTAATATCGATTTTTTTATGCTGTCCGCCTTCAACATCAATGCCTATTAATTTCTTCTGACCGTTATAGCTTGACTCCACTGAATATTTGCCAGGCATCAAATCTACCAAAAGCAAAGGCCCATCTAATTGATGAGCCAAAACTTGATTTCCTTTTGCGTCCTTAATCACTACGAATACATCTGCTACCCACTCAGCTTTTTTTCCGCTAGCCTGAGAAAACTCGATTAACAAGGGCCAGTTTTTTTAAATCCATTTGTATAGCTTCAGACTCATCTAAACCCACTCCACCCTCAATAAAACGTGTATTGCTAATTGACTGCACTGTTGGCAATTGCGCGATTGATAGTAGTGGCATCATCAGCGCACACAATATGACAAGATATTTTTTCATTAGTCATCCACCTCTTCTTATTTACTCACTTCAAATAGGTTGGCTTCATAAGTGTCAAATCAAACGAAATCAGACCAAATCTGATAACTAAATTACACAGGTTTAATTTTTATTTTTTTTGAGTCTGGTCAATTAATTCTGCGTATTTAATTTTTCTCGCTTGTACCTTTTGTAAAAAAGGTGCTAACTGAGCATGTGCTTTTATTTTCATTAAAACCATACGTTGTTATTGAGCATTTTTATAGAGTGCTCTTTTATAGATTCAGCAATACAAAAGGGGTGTGCAATGAAACATCAGCTATTAGCAGTGTCAGCAGTCATATGTTTGATCGCTTCAAGCCAAGCGATTGCTGAAGAAAAAATTCAGATTCCGAGCATGCAAGAAGTTGTTAGTACCTGCAAAACACCAACTAGTCCCGAGTCTAGAAGTTATTGCATTGGGTATGTAACCGCAACTTACGATACTTACCTAGTCACCCGGCGCCCAAAAATGGCAAGGCCATTTATCTGCATAAAGCAACCAGCACCTACGCGAGATCAAGTTATCTCAGAACTCATCAGCTGGTCTGAAAAACATCCTGAATTTGATTCACAGCCAGCAACTGGCAATGTCTTGAGGTTTTTTGCAGAGCGCTTTCCTTGCGGGAAAAAATAATTTATAAGGAGAAATCATGAACAATAGAATGCTGGTGACCGTCATCGTCACGCTTGGCATTACAACAGCTTGCTCGAATATGAGCACCACACAACAAAGAGCGCTATCTGGTGGCGCAATAGGCGCAGCAGCAGGCACTGCTGGGGCGCTCATTTTTAATGGAAACCCAGTTTGGGGAGCCGTTGGTGGCGCTGCAGTTGGCACAGCAGCTGGTTTGATTTATGACAATTCTCAGAAAAAGAAATAGTCACCCTATTTTGAGAGTTTCATCAATAGGAAGCCATCTTCAGCGGATGAGGATGGCAGACATATCAAATAAACCATTAAGGCCTTAAATGCAAGCCCCCAAAAAATCACTTCTAATATTATTCGCGACTATGGCGTTTACATTATCGGCCTGCAGTCAACCTCCTCCGGAGGAGAGTGGAAGTCAATATTTAACTGACAGCGCAATTACCACTAAGGTAAAGGCGGCTATTTTCAATGATCCGTCTTTAAAGTTAATGGAAATCACCGTAACGACCTACAAAGGTGAAGTTCAATTGAGCGGGTTTGTAGGAAGCATTGAACAAACTAACCGCGCAGTGGATGATGCAAAATCGGTAAGCGGAGTCACTTCAGTTAAAAACGATATGAGGGTTAGAGGCAGCATGAATCCTTTTTATAGATAGCGCTAATCCAATGAATTTCCTCAGCCTCAATTCTCAATTGAGTCTTTGCCTTCAAATAGTCTGACGGCTGCATCAACAACTTCTTTATCTAACTTAGATCCCGCCAATTTTTTAATTTCAGCAATTGCCGCAGGAAGTCCTAAGGCTGTTCTATAAGGACGATGGGTAGACATTGCTTCAATGGTATCTGCCACTGCCAGCACTCTCGCTTCTGGCAAGATAGCATCTCCCTGCAAGTGCTGCGGATAACCAGAGCCATCCAACCTCTCGTGATGTTGATGAACTATGTCGGCAATATCCCATGGAAAATCAATATCTTTTAACAGTTCATAACTATGGCTGGCATGTTCCTCCATAAGCTTTTCTTCAAATTCAGAAAGTTTGGAGGGCTTTGTCAATATCTCAGCTGGTATCGCAATCTTGCCAATGTCATGCACTAAGGCAGCCATTCGTAGGCCTTGTATCTGGTCGCTATCCCAACCAAGCTCTTTAGCAATCTGACAAGCGATATCGGCTACACGCGTCTGATGTCCAGCCGTATAAGGGTCACGCAACTCCATTGCCTTAGACATGGTGGCAATAAGACCTGCTAAAGCACTATTTAGCTTAACTACATCAATAGCAATTTGATTTTCATCATTTTTACGACGAGTAATATCCCTCACAGTAGCCTGCAAAACCAATCTTCCATCTTTTTCAAAGGCGACCAACAAGACCTCTGCAGGAAATATTGAGCCGTCAAGCCTACAGTGCATCCATTCAAATAAGTTACTGCCATTTTTCATGGCTTCGGCAATTTTTTCATTTGCCACCACCATTGAGTCCCTGCCATCCGACTGGATTAGGGGGGAAAACTGAGAAGGATGCTTGCCGATAAAGTCACTACGCTGATTGCAGCCAAACATTTTTAGGGTTGCCGGATTGCAATCGAAAAAACTTTTTTCATCAAGCAACATAATGGCATCTGGTGATAAGGCGTACAACAACGAAAAGTGCGAAGCAATGCCACTTAACTCTTCATGAATTTTTTTACTTTCAGTCATGTCATGCAATACATGAAACGAATCAGTATTGTGACCATCAAACTTTCCAGGTGAGTAGCCAAAAGACATATATAACCTATCACCAACAACAAATTCATCTCGTGAAGTATGTTTTGAATGCCTAGCTTCAGCTGACCCACAATGTGGTAATGGCTTTCCAATGTTTGGAAAAACATCCCAGTAATACTTTCCTATAGCCTCACTCTCGGTCATGCCAGAAAGGTCCTGGTAAGCCTTATTAAAGAATATCAAACGGCCATCAACATCATGCAAAAACGCAGCATCGGGCATCATGTCAATCACTTCAAAAAAGATTGCTGAATTAACCTTCATTTAGGCCTAATGAGATCAGAAATAGGATTGATTTGATGAGTCGCATTTTTTATATTTTAGTAACATTTTCTATAAGAACATAGTACTATCTAAAAAATGCTATACCGCTTATTTCATTTGATCTGGATCAGAAAGACGATGAGTAAATTACATAAATGTCATTTTTGCGATAAGGAGTTCTCATCAAACCTCCCCGCGTGCCCTAGATGCGGGAAGACAAGAGGCTTGAGTAAGCTAACAATTTTGGCAATTACAAGCGTAAGCCTCCTACTCTTTTGCATACTTGTATATGCGTTCAAGTAACTAATAAACGCTTTTTATGCTTTCAGCTTAAGACTTATTCAATCTTAGAGCTCGAATCGATTCAATCAGCTTTTTGAAAACCGCCTTCTCTTGAGCGCCTATGGGCTTAGCGTTTGGCTCTGCCTGTAATACGTTTTCGGCATCTTCCATCTCTCGGGTGAAATTAATCGCAGTCTGCGCCTTCTCTTGCTGAGTGCCTGACAAAAGTTCGTAAATATTTAAATACAAAGATGCCAGACTTCTATTTTGCAATTCAGGGGTCAGTGGAAATTTGCTTTTGAATAAGCCACTTAAAGCATCTTTTGCATCACCAACGGTTTTAGCGGTTCGCAAGGCGTATTCCATATTGTCGAGACGATTTTCAATCTCAAATTTATAGGAAATCAACTGGGCTTGATTTTTTTGTTCGATTTCATATTTATGTTGAATTTGCTGTATTCCAGCAGCGCCTCCGGTAATCACTACGGAGGATAGAAGCCACATACCAACTGAGCTATTTAAAAATGCCATGATCTGCGTGCCGAGCTTCTCCTTCTCGGACCTTACCTCTGAAACTACCATTCCCAAGTTTTGAGAAATAGCATGACTTTGGGCTTCTAAAGACTTTTTAAACTCATGTCGATAACGCTCTTCATGCTCTATTAATTGCTTCATATCATCAGTAAGCATGGGTAATTCCTAAAGGGTTAGTATTAAATCTTGTTTTATGACCCCATAACCCTCTAAATAGCGATTAAATGGCTTAATTAGATAAGTACGGTCACTATAACTAGTAGAGCACTACTGCGTGGTTTTATTGAGCACCAAACTAAAGCGCCCCTCCCAGGCCAAACTCTTTCCATAAGACTCGTAACAATCTTCTTTATCTACACAATTGAGCGTTTCAGTGAGGATTTGATTGCCTTAAACTATCAAAATCACCGGTAATCACTCTTTCTAATGAAAAACAAATGATCTGGATTATCACTAAATATTTATTAACCGCTGCAATGGTCGTTTTGATTTCAGAAGTGGCTAAACGAAGTGATCGCTTGGGTGGCTTTATTGCAGCGCTGCCGGTAATGACCTTACTCACTCTTTTCTGGCTATACATTGAGAATCAAGGCGAAGAAAAGATTGCCAATCACGCCTATTACACATTTTGGTACGTCATACCCACATTACCAATGTTCCTCTTTTTTCCCTACCTTTTGCCTAAATTAGGATTTTGGTTAACGATGGGGGTAAGTATTGCCATCACCGTAGCCTGCTTTGGCTTATTTACTTTGATTCTAAAAGTCTTTGGTATTCAATTGCTTTAGGGCAAAACCTATCGAGTTGGATAGATATTGAATATTTAAAGAATTTTTTACAGTCATCAATCTCTGGCTCTCTGTGCAATTAGTCGGAAATTATCTTGCTCCTGCACAAAAGCCTCAATCAGTGATGGATCAAACTGTTTGCCACCTCTGGAGATAATCTCTTTACAAGCTTCCTCATGTGTCCAAGGCTCTTTATAGCTACGTTTACTAATCAAAGCATCATAAACATCAGCAATAGCAATAATGCGCCCTGCCAATGGGATTGCAGCTCCAGCTATGCCCCTCGGGTAGCCTGACCCATCCCAATACTCATGATGAGCACCAGCAATTTCAATTACCGTATTCAGAAAATCCGATAAGGCAGGATTTTTCTTTTTAGCATCGACCAACATTGCCTCGCATAGGGTTGTATGGGTTTTGATCAGCTCCCACTCTGTAGACGTCAATCTACCAATCTTGTGAAGAATAGAATAAGGTATTTTCACCTTTCCAATATCGTATAACTGGGTGGATTTAAATAACCTGTCAACCACTTTATCGCTTAGCTGATCAGAATATAAACCCATTTGCATAGCGCGATTTGCCAGAGTTTTAACATATTGACGAGTTCTGATCCCATGATTTTTGGTCTCAGCATCATTTTGAGTCGCTAGTTCATAAAGCTTAAATAAAACCTGCTCGCTTGTTCTATCAGATTCGTAAAAGCGAATAGTTTTACCGCCTTCACTCTTAGCCCTATACATCGCCTCATCTGCCCAATCGAGAATATTTTTCTCTTCAGAGATATCGCCATCAAACATGGCCACCCCTAAGCTGGCAAAGTTTTGATATTGAATTTCCTTCGTTCCACCCTCACCGGAGCGGACTTTAAGACAATAAGGCGGCACTAGGCTGCTGAGAATTTTCTGAGCAATCATTTCCGCCTCTTTACGGGCATCATACAAGTTACCATCAAGACGGTTTAGCAAAATAATAAATTCATCGCCACCATATCTAGCCACAGTATCACTCTCACGTACAACAGATGTAAGACGACTCCCAACAGCAATTAATAAATTATCACCAACCTCGTGACCGTACTCATCATTTAATCGTTTAAATTTATCTAAATCAATAAAGATCGCTGCGCTATAAGAATCGGTACGCTTATTGTTAATAATGATTTGATTTAATCGGTCAGCTAATAGACGTCGATTAGGAAGCCCAGTTAAAGGATCGTTGAAAGCTAATTCATTCACGGCACTTAAGGCCAATGCACTAGCTTTAAGACTTATGCGATTTCTTTCAATAATCTTATGAAGCTCATCAAGCGCGCGTTGATTGACTGCTGAGTGCTGGCCCCCTTCCTCAACTTTCGCCTTTAGCGCTTCATTAATAATATTGCTAGACCGGATACTTTCCATATTATTTGACTGGAGTATTCTCAGTGCCTCGAGTGCAACATCCCTCACCTTAACCGCCTCTTCAGCAACCCCTGCGCGGGTACACATTAGCCCCCTTGGTGTCGTCATCTCAATGAGACCCTCTTGATCATCTTTAGCATCTTGGCGCAACAATTCAAGAGCATGAGATATATCAGAAAGCATTAGAGGAGTATGCAAGTCTTTTTTCAATTGCAGCCTAAATAAACGATTACCACTATCTCAATTTACACCCATCAATTGATAGTAACAATTCAAAATTAAGATTATGTTTTATGAGAAATATTTCCTAATTAGCAGAAGAGTCTTTAATAAAAACTTCATCTGGAGCGGTAAAAGTTTCGATGGATGCGCAATCCTTAGTGAATTCTTTGAAGAATATCGCTCAAAAAAACTTAAACTTCCAGAATATTTTACTAACCAATAAATGATCTAAATCAAACTTTGATGGGATTTTTGCGACATCTTTCTTTAAGCACCCTTACACACCATCTTAAAGAGCTAAATATGGTTTACTTTCACTACATGATCATTACCAATGCCGCCCTTTAGAGGTTGGCAATTTATGATTACGGGGTTTGTTATGCGCGTATTACAAAATATCTCTAAAAAACTGAATCATCTTTTAGGTCGGCAGGATGGCGTTACCGCCATTGAATATGCATTAATTGCAGCTTTAATTGCCCTTGTGATTATTGTCGCCGTTACAGCTATAGGCACCAATTTAAGTGGTACGTTTAACTTTATCGCTACCTCGATTTAATCACCTGTTGGAGCGGCATTGAGGGCTCTCTATCAAGCATTATCGATCAAGTACTTAGCCAACCCTCTTTGCCCCATTTACCCTCTTCTTTATTCTCTTTACCCTCTTTAACCAAAGTACCCAGCAAAGATAAATCACCACTAATAGATTTACTGTAAAGATTAGACTAATGGCGATGCTGGGTTTGCGTACGAACTCTACCGCTTCTATCGTCAGATAAACGAAGCCGGTAAGTACAGCTAGGTATTCAGCCCAAGTTTTGTTGAGCCAAATTCCAGCTGCCTCAATCCAGCGTACTAAGGCATAGCCCAACATGCCTGTTGCGATAAATACAAATTGATCGTTCGTGGTTGTATCAAACCATAAGAGCAGCTTTGTAACCGAGGCGTCTTCAGAAAGCGTTTCATCAAAGATAGGGAGGCTGCTGACGGCATCCATCGCCCCATAATGAACGCCAATAAGCAAGGCTATTCCCAATAAAAAGGCTATTAGTCCCCGAACAGCTTTAAAAAAGGCAATCACTTTTAAGCCTTTATTCATAAGGGATTTCGCTGCGTGTTGGTTTTGGAGATATTGGAAATATTGACCTTAATTAAAAATTGGGCTTTTATTGATCTAATAAAGGTATTTTACTAACCCCTTTACTACGTATACACCCTAGAGCTTACATGGATTAAAAGGGCTTTCAATAGAAGATAATGTTGCCATGCAATTTATCAAGCCCGCCATCCAATTTCTGATTGAAATCGTTCTGAGTGCAGTTTTGTATTTTGCTTTCTTTTATTTCAATGGCTATATCACCCCCTACCTTGAAAATGCTCAAGGGGTAAATTGGATTTTTATCCCTGCGGGCTTAAGGATCTTTTTAACTTTGATCTTTAACTACTCAGGGGCTATTGGCCTGAGCGTTGCCTCTGGACTCATCCTCTTCATAGGCTTTTATGAGGTAGATCTTGTTACCGCCTTAGGTATTGCTGCCATCTCAGGTTTAGCACCCTTATTAGGCAGATATTTCGCTGTTCATAATCTGCAAGTAAGACTGGACTTAAGCAATATCACCTTCAAACAATTAGTCAGCTCAATTGTGGCTTATGCCCTATTAAGCTCTGGACTGCATCAACTGTGGTTTGAAATGCGCGGAATGGATTCAGCAAGCTGGAACCATTTCATCGCTATGTTTACAGGCGATGTGATTGGCTCCATTCTGTTTGTTGCCGTTATTAAATATGGCATTGATCTAATTAAAGGCAGATTGGGAAAAGAAAATTTGATTGATCCAGAGTAATTCCCTGTAGTGAGTCAATCAATCCTCATTTCCCTCTTGAGCATCCAAGCGCTTGCGGGCATCCGTTAAGGTTTCATAAAGCTGCGGATCTACAGCATGCATCTTTAACGCTTCATTTAACTTGGCTCGCAAGAAGGTGCTGGCGGTGTAACGAGTCACTAGGCTATAGAAGCGATCAGCCAAGCTCTTGACCATATCGGCGTAGGCATCAAATAATTCTGGCGTGATATCAAAACGGTCGTAATTGACGATGGCTGGCACTTTATGTGTCAGACCAGAAAGATGCTGCTCCACTGCGTGGGAAATATTTTCAATATCCTGTTGCGTACGAACCCTGAAGCCTTCCAAATTCACAAAGAAAATATTCTTCAACGGATCATAGGTAAAGCGATCTTCAAATGGAATATCTAACAACTGAGCCCTTAAGCCCATGGGCTCATCAATGAAGATGCGAGCATCCATGGTCTTTAAATGACTAGCAACAATTGGCGCAAAATCCATTTGCGACAGAATGTCTTTTTCTAAGTCTATGCCTGGTGCAATTTCAGTTAACACCACACCATCCTTGGTCAGATGAAATACACAACGCTCAGTGATATACATCACAGTTTGCTCATTTTTCAGGGATTGTTCAGCGCTAAATGTGCGGTGCTCCACCTCTTTGACAAATTTTTTGCCACTACCTTCGCTATCTATAACGAGCTTGCCGTTCTCGATATGTAATATCGATTTACCCGCCATGAAGGTACCCACAAATACGACCTTGCGCGCGTTTTGAGAAATATTGATAAAGCCGCCAGCACCCGCTAGCTTGCTACCAAATTTCGAGACATTTAAATTACCTAATTCATCCATTTGGGCCAAACCCAAGATGGCGATATCTAAACCGCCCCCATCATAAAAATCAAATTGATTTGGCTGGTCAAGAATGGCTTGTGTATTAATGGCTGCACCAAAATTTAAACCACTAGCAGGTATCCCGCCGATAACGCCCGGCTCTGCAGTCAGCGTAAGCAAATCAATCATGTCTTCCTCGCTCGCAACTGCGGATACCCCCTCTGGCATACCAATACCGAGATTAACGATGTCATTGGCTCGCAATTCCATGGCAGCTCTTCGGGCAATGATTTTTCGCACATCTAAAGCCATCGCCCGACGTGTAGAAGTAGGCACCCTAATCTCACCAGAAAACGCTGGGCTATAAGCCTCAATAAAAGTCTGCATGTGATATTCAGGCTTTTCAGCAACGACTACGCAATCGACCAATATTCCCGGGATCTTTACTTGTCGCGGATTTAAGCTGCCTGAAGCTGCGATACGCTCTACTTGGGCTATCACAATGCCGCCAGAGTTATGCGCTGCGGTAGCGATTGCCAAGGCCTCTAATGTCAGAGCCTCTTTCTCCATCGTAATATTACCTTCGGGATCAGCGGTTGTACCGCGAATAATGCCAACATTAATCGGGAAGGCTTTGTAGAAAAGATAGTCCTTGCCATCGATAGGCATTAACTGAACTAAGTTCTCTTGGGTTTTCTCATTGAGTTTTCCTCCACCAAAACGGGGGTCAACAAAAGTACCTAAGCCGACATGCGTTAAGGTCCCAGGCTTGCCCGCTGCAATATCGCGAAATAAGTGACAGATTACTCCTTGAGGCAAGTTCCAGGCTTCAATCTGATTGCTAATGGCTAGCTGTTGCAATTTAGGCACTAAACCCCAGTGCCCGCCAATCACACGCGCCACTAAACCAGGATGGGCTAAATGGTTTAAGCCTCGATCCACCCCATCTCCCTGACCCGCTGCATAGACCAAGGTTAAGTTACGTGGAGTGCCCAATCCAGATGAACTAGATCTCTCACTCTCTAGAAAAAGTTTTTCTAGAGCAACAGCAATGTTCTCCGCAAATCCAATCCCTACAAAACCCCCTGTAGCAACCGTATCGCCATCGCCAATTAATTGCACCGCCTCACGTGCAGTCATGATCTTTCCAGAGCCACTTTCGCGCAAGGGGGAAATCAAAGAACTGTGTGACATAACGGCCTCCAAATTGGTATCTATTAATACTATCAGAGACGTTTTTATCACTAATAGATTTGATAGATTTCTATTCAGTAGAAACAGGCGTAGTATGAAACAGGGATTTGTGTTACCAAGGACCGACTTATTACCATCTAGGTTCCATCTAGTTACCATCCAGCAGCTCTCTCACAGATATAAGGCTTTATATGCAATCGATCAAAAAGTTACTTTCCTTATTTGCACTATCAGCAGTATTGGCGTTGACAGCCTGCGCCGGAAGCCCCACAAAAGAAAGCGCTGGAGAATTTGTTGATGACAGCGCAATCACCACCAAAGTAAAAGCATCTATTTTTGATGATCCCTACCTGAAATCTCTAGACATCAATGTCGTTACCTTCAAAGGTGAAGTTCAGCTAAGTGGTTTTGTCGGCAGCATTGCGGAAAACAATCGCGCAGTTGCAATAGCAAAGGGAGTAAATGGTGTGACCTCTGTTAAGAACGACATGAAGGTTAAAGGCAGCGTGAATTCGCCTTACAAGTGATGGGGCCTATCGGACTAACCCCAGGCTAACCCTTATGGGACTCCCCACTGTTGGACTGGGCATCGCCTGATATCGCTTTTTGACAAAAACAGAGCAAAAAAGGACAAATAAACCGCAATCAATACCCAATCGGAATGTTTTAATTCAGATTACGCGCCTAGCCTTTAGAATCATTACCTGATATGCCCAGATTCCGATACCCAGAACAAGTAGCCCTGTTTCCCTATATAGGCAAATGGCTACTGATTGCCGGGGTTGTGGCCGTCCTATCCGGCACGGCTTCTGCCTTTCTATTGATTGCACTGGAGTGGGCTACCGCCACCCATACCGCCTACCATTGGTTAATGTGGTTACTACCTATTGCTGGCTTTGCAGTAGGTTGGATCTACTTGCGTTTTGGCGAACACGTTGAACGAGGCAATAACCTGATCATCGATGAAATCCATGATCCCAAGCAAACCATCCCTTTTAGGATGGCGCCATTTGTTTTTTTCGGAAACATTGTTTCCATTCTGTTTGGCGCTTCGGTAGGTAGAGAAGGAACCGCCGTTCAGATGGGCGCCTCTTTAGCCGACCAGCTTACCCATCTTTTTAAACTCAATGCCGCTGACCGCAAGATCATCCTAATGGTCGGTATTAGCGCCGGCTTTGCCTCAGTCTTTGGCACACCATTAGCAGGAGCAATCTTTGGTTTAGAGGTTTTAGTCATTGGCCGGATGCGCTATGACGCCCTCTTTCCTTGCGTGGTTGCAGCCATCATTGCCGACCAGGTTTCATTATTGTGGGGAGTGCAACACACCCACTATGTAGTGCAATCCATTCCGAGCATTACCGCCTGGGGATTTGTGGCCATGATGATTGCGGGCATGGCCTTTGGCCTGACGGGCAAAGCCTTTGCAGACATCACCCACCATACCAGCGCCTTCTTTAAAAAACATATTGCCTACGCTCCACTGCGCCCGCTCATCGGAGGCGTCATGATTATTGCTGCCACTTGGGCAGTAGGCACGGACCGCTATATTGGCCTGGGCATATCCACCATTGTGGATGCGTTTAATCAGCCATTGGCTTCTTATGATTTTTTGGGCAAGATGGCTTTTACCATCACCTCTATCGGCAGCGGGTTTAAGGGTGGTGAAGTGACGCCTTTGTTTTACATTGGCGCTACCTTGGGTAATGCCTTGGCCCCAGTACTCGATATGCCATTTTCATTACTAGCAGGAGTCGGTTTTGTTGCCGTCTTTGCTGGCGCAGCTAATACTCCACTCGCTTCTATGGTGATGGCCATGGAGCTTTTTGGTGCTGAGATGGGAATCTACGCAGCGATTGCTTGTGTAGTCAGCTATCTGTTTTCGGGGCATACCAGCATTTACCGCTCACAACGAGTTGTCCAGTCAGAAAATAGCGCCATTTCTGATGGCACAAAACTCAGCGACTTCACAGAGACATCACAGAAGTAATCACCAAGCTTTAGGGCAAGCGGTAGACTTAAGTTCCCGAGCAAACATCCTTCAAAAGACTATCTAAGGTACTATTTTTAGGCACTTTATCCCACTTGATTTTTTTCGGGGTGCCTTTGTAATTCCAACCCTTTCCATCAGCATCTTCATACAACTCAAAGGCACTGATTTGAAGCTGTTTTGACTTCTCTGTGCAGTTCACGGTGGCGTAGTCCACCCGGGAGAGATAGCTAATACTGAGATTTTTAATTTCAATATCTTGAGCTTTGGAATAGTTACTCAGCAACTTTAACTTCATGAAGCCACCCTTTTCACCCTTCTTATTGCCACCAAGCACTTCATAAGAATAGTGAATAAACTTTCCCTTAATGGGATAGTTGGTCCAATCAGCCCTGACAGCGCCAGAGGCAAGAATTAATAAGGCGGATAAAGCAAGAGGTAAAGTTTTGCGCAAATTCATATCTGAATGATATCAATCAATTACCTTACTCTAATTCAGTGATATCCAAATTTCCATAGAACCAGCATTCGGACTCCATGTGCTCCCAACCTAGCGCCTCAAGACCTTCGTACATCGAGTCTTCGTAGATCTTGAGAATCAACTCTTGCTCATCTTTAGAGATATTTTCAGAGAAGGTATATCTTGCATAGGCATTCTGAAACGATCCATCAATCGGATCAAAAGCGATATTGACATCGATACCTTCCATAGCGCTATATGAAGCTGGAATTTCAGGCTCTTCCTCAACCAAAATATAGCCAGAACCCCAACTTAAAATGACTTTGAAGGTTTTGTCAGATTGTCTCCAAACTTCAATCTCGTGGATCTTATTGGGTTTACGAATAGCAATCTTATAGGTCATGGCTAGCTCTAAAGATAAGTGTTTCAGTGATGAAGACAGGAATACCGATAAGCCATCATAGCCCCTTTAATCAAGCTAGACTAGACTGAATTGGACAAAAGAAAACCACCCGAAGATGGTTTGGACGCCACTTAATGCAATGAGGCAGAACTAGCCACCAATTGAGGCTTTTTTCAAGAACACGGAGAGTTTTTCGTAGCGCTTAAAAGACTTGGCAGTTGGGGTAACCCGCTTTCTACGGCCATCTTCTTTATCTTCGACCAACTTCAGGTAGCCCATAGCCACCAGGCTTTTTACACGACCGTGTAAGGTTGCCTGAGATCCAAATTGACTCAATTGAATTAAGTCGCCTACCAATAAATCGCGACCATTTGAATGGGCCAACATCAGGTAATCAAGCAACTGCCCTTCAATCGCATCGAGATTTTTTAGGCCAGTAATTTCAGTTGCATCTAAGTAATTGAGAAACCGGATATAGGATGAATTTTTCAAAAGCATTTTTGTATTGTCTCCAGAGGATATTTTATATTTTAGTGTTGTCTAAATTTTCTTAGATGATTTTGCAACATAAGACGATGACGAGAAACATAAGTCATTAACCAAACCAGTACTGCGTTACCCGTGAAATTACCAAGCACAACCATTAATACTTTATGCCAATAGAGCTCAGCACCAAGATGATTAAAGCCCACTAAAAGCAATGAAAACAAAAGGCCGTTAGTGACACTACATACTGCGGATAGTCCCACAATATGCCACAAATTGAGATTGTATAAATTTGACGAAATCTTGAATGTTCTTAAAAAACCGTAGATCACCATCCAAGATGCTCCCGCATTGATCAGCGCCATCTCCAAGCTTTCGAGAACCAAATAGGTACCATCTTTAGATAACAGGCGAACAAAGATTGCCAGGGCGATGCCTACAGCGCCCCGCCATCCAAAAACTAAGATAGATAGAAGCTTGATGCCAGCAGGCAAATACAGCAAGAAGGACACATTACCAAGCAATAAGGATGGGAACAGTTGCGAGACAGCCAGCGCCACAAAATATAGCGTGAATGTAGCAGCAATTTCCCAGCTTCCAGCGACGGTACGATCAAGACTAGCCAAGGTTTTCCCAGGTCTTCACAAGTAAACCGTCGATCATAATGGTTTTTAAAACAGGAATCAGGCAATAAAACGATAACCTACGCCAGTCTCTGTGATCACATGGATAGGTTGAACGGGATCGTCCTCAAGCTTCTTACGAAGCGCACCCATATAAATCCTTACATAATGATGGTTCTCAATATCGTTAGGACCCCATACGCCAAGTAAGATCTGCCTATGGGTGAGTACGGTATTTTGGTGAGTCAGCAGAAATGCCAATAATCGGTATTCGATAGGGGTGAGATGAAGAATCTCATCATCCCGCTTAACGACTCTAGCAGTCAAATCTACATAGATTCTTCCAAACCTAAAGGTAGTCTCACCTTTATTAGAGGTCATAGATCGCCTACGTAACTGCGCTCGAACTCTGGCCATCAACTCACCAGGACTAAAAGGCTTCGTGAGATAGTCATCAGCACCAAGATTGAGGGCTTGAATCTTGTCATCTTCATGGGTTCGTGCTGAAACGACAATAATTGGCACATCTGACCAAGAGCGAATATCACGAATGAAATCCATGCCACTCCCATCGGGCAGGCCCAAGTCCAGCAAAACAACCTCCGGTTGACGTGAGCGAGACTCTATTAGGCCGCGAGATACGGAAGATGCCTCAAATACCATAAACTTTTCCAACTCAAGGGTTGCTTTAATCAACCGACGAATATCTGGCTCATCTTCAATAACTATGGCAACAGGAATTAATTTGGACACTGACAGCCTTTATTTACGCTTGCATAGTGCTTTTATTTATCTTCGAAATGGATCTGAGGAGGTATTCCACGAGGCAAGGTAAATGTAAACCGCGCTCCACCACCAGCCATCGTTCTGCCACTAATTTTACCGCCATGGGCTTCAATAATGGCCCTGCAAATAGTTAAGCCCAATCCAACGCCAGAGATAGCACCCTCTTTTTGACCTCGCTCGAATTTTCTAAAAATACCCTCTTCTTTACCTTTGGGTAGTCCTGGTCCATTGTCCTGAACCCAGACCTCTACATCCTGCGGGGAAATAACAGCAGCACCGATTGATACGCTACTATCTTTTGAGGTGTATTTATAGGCATTCTCTAGGAGATTAATCAATACTCGCTCCATTAACACCGCATCAAAATGGAGCAAAGGTAAATCAGAAGGCAAAGAAACCGTAACATGCCTGCCATCGCTTACCGGTTCAACTGCCTTGATGGCAGCACCAATAATCTCCTCTATAGGAAACCATTGCCGATTGAGCTGGACAGCACCAGACTGTAAGCGCGCCATATCTAGCAGATTGCTGACTTGAGAGTTCATTTTGAGCGCTTTCTCGCGCAGTAACTCCGTAATTTCTTGTTGCTCAATTGTCAATGGTGCGTCAAGCATCGCCAAAGCATCCGTTAGCCCCACCAATGCCGTCAATGGCGTGCGCAGGTCATGAGAGATGGCTGAAAGCAAAGAGTTTCTAAGGCGCTCTGATTCTATTTGAACCGTAGAACTTTGAGCCACAGAAACATAGTGAATACGCTCTAAGGAAATGGCTAATAAGCGCGCAAAGGTTTCCAGTAATCTGCGCTGCTCTGGAGACTTTAATCTTGTCGAGCTAGGAGAATCTAAAACTAAGATTCCCCTGGTGCGCATTGGTGCTTTTAATGGGATATAAAGTAGCGGAGCGCCCGGCAATGAATCCGTACCATTACCCGCTTGCTTAGCATTATCAAATGCCCATTGAGCAATGGAGATATCAACCTGAAGAACATTTTTTTTCTCTACGAGAACTTCAGCCAATTGATTCTCATCATCAGCTAACAATAAAGTAGATTTAGCTTTGAACTCTACCTCCGCGAAATGTTGGCTAATTTCCGCAACCTGCTCTAACGTTAAGGCGCCCGATAAATCTCTAGACATCTCATAAAGAGATTTAACTCTCTGTTCGCGTCTATTGGCAATTTTTGCCTGATAAGTCAAACCCGTCGTGAGTTTTGCAGTAATTAAACCCACAACCAACATCACGACAAAAGTAAATAGATATTGGGGATCGGCTACTGCAAATGAAAATCGCGGAGGAATAAAAAAGAAATCAAAAATAAATACATTAGCCAAAGACGCCATTAAGGATGGGCCTAGGCCATATTTAACTGACACCAGCACAACAGTTAATAAAAAGAACATCGCAATATTGGGTAAATCCACTAGTGAATTCAGAGGAGTTGCGATGACTCCCGCAATGGCGCACATCAATACACTGACGACATAGGATTGCCAAGGTGCTTTAAATTGCCATAGCCAAGACTCAATATCCAGACCTTCATGTTGGCCAACTTGAACCTCATTTCCACGGGACACTTTTGTCACATCTAAATCAGGCGCTTGTCTTGAAATCGCCTCTGAAAAACCCCTCCTCCACCATTGCCAAGAGCTTAAATTCCCCGTTCCCACCAAAATGCGGGAAAGATTTTGTTCTTTTGCATAATTAATGACAGATTCCACCGCATCATTGCCGCCAATAGTGACGGCGTTAGCACCCATCTCCTCGGCCATGGAGATAGCTTTTAAAATTCTCTCACGCGCCTTTTTAGAGAGGCTTTGTAATCTTGGCGTCTCTACATAAATCGCATGCCAAGGAATTTGTAGCTGAGCTGCAATTCTTGCGGCACTTCGAATTACCTTTTCAGACTCCTCGCCGGGGCCGATACATGCTAAAAGAGACTCGCGTGTTTTCCAGACATTAGAGACAAAATTGTCCTTACGGTACTTCACAATTTCATTATCAAGTCGATCAGCCGAGCGACGAAGTGCCAGCTCACGCAGAGCAATTAAATTACCCTTACGAAAGAAATTCTGGGTTGCCCGCTCCGCCTGCGCGGGCAGATACACCTTGCCCTCCTTTAAGCGTTGCAGCAGTTCATCCGGAGGAAGGTCAACCAAAACTACTTCATCAGCAGAATCAAAGACATGGTCAGGAACAGTTTCCCAAACCCTGACGCCTGTAATGCCGCCAACTATGTCATTGAGCGTTTCAATATGCTGAACATTGACTGTTGAATAGACATCTATTCCAGCAGCCAGCAGCTCATCCACATCTTGCCAACGCTTAGGATGGCGTGAGCCCGCTACATTTGAATGCGCAAGCTCGTCTATCAGTATTAAATCTGGCTTTTCCGCTAAAGCTCGATCTAGATCAAATTCCGTAAGCATCTTGCCCTTGTACTCAAGAGGCTTTAATGGAAGTACATTCAAGCCTTCCAACATTGCTGAGGTTTCAGTGCGGCCATGGGTTTCAATCACGCCAACAAGTACATGCTTATTCTTAGCCTGCTGATGAGCGGCTAACAGCATGGCATAAGTTTTACCTACACCAGCTGTGGCCCCAAAAAATATCTTTAATCGACCACGACGAGATTGAATTTCATCGCTCTGAATTCGAGCAAGCAATTGATCTGGATCTGGTCGTAAATCACCCATCAAAAATTAATTTCCATCTAAGGCAAGGTTGAGCTTCAACACATTTACACGCGGTTCACCAAAAATACCCCATTGACGACCTTGAGTATTTGCTTCTATTAACGCATCAACCTTCTCAATACTCAAGTTTCTCGCCTTTGCAACCCTAGAAGCTTGGTATTTTGCTGCCTCAGGACTAATTTCTGGGTCCAAACCACTAGCTGAAGCCATTACCAAATCGGCTGGTACAGGTTGCTTGTTAGAAGGGTCAGCGCTTTGCAAAGCATCAATCCGCCCCTTTACCGCATCGGCTAACGCCGGGTTTAAAGGCCCTAAATTTGATCCGCTAGATGCCGTTGCGTTATAGGGCTGAGGCCCTGTTGCAGAAGGCCTGCCCCAAAAGTACTTTGCATCAGTAAAGTTTTGACCAATCAATTCAGACCCAACGGCCTGGTCACCTTTATAAATCAAACTTCCCGCAGATTTTCCCGAATAAAGCACCTTTGCAATGCCAGTGATCACTGCAGGGTAAAGCAACCCTGTAATCAAGGTCAGAACCACGAAGAGTCTAAAACAACTTCTTATCATTGATTTCATATTCATATCCTTTTAGACAATCACATTGCCGACATCAGCAAATCAATTAACTTGATTCCAATAAAGGGGGCAATCAAACCCCCTAAACCGTAGATCGTCATATTTCTCCGCAACAACGCTGCAGCACCCAAGGGTTTATAAGAAACCCCCTTCAAGGCGAGCGGAATAAGGCAAATAATGATCAAAGCATTAAAAATTACTGCGGACAAAATCGCCGAGGATGGACTTGATAAATGCATCACATTTAATGCCTCAAGCTGAGGATAGGTCGCAACAAAGGCAGCAGGAATAATTGCGAAGTATTTGGCAACGTCATTGGCAATACTAAATGTCGTTAAAGAACCTCGCGTCATCAACATTTGCTTGCCCGTCTCCACAACCTCGATCAATTTAGTCGGATTGGAATCCAAGTCAACCATATTGCCAGCCTCTTTTGCTGCTTGAGTACCAGAATTCATCGCTACAGCTACGTCCGCCTGAGCTAGAGCAGGAGCATCATTTGTGCCATCACCTGTCATAGCAACCAAGCGACCTTCTGCTTGATGCTTACGAATCAAGGCCAGCTTATCTTCAGGGGTAGCTTCAGCCAGAAAGTCATCCACTCCAGCTTCGGCAGCAATAGAAGCTGCAGTTAAGCGGTTATCGCCCGTAATCATGATGGTACGAATACCCATCTGGCGTAATTCACTAAAGCGCTCCTTAATACCACCTTTAACAATATCCTTAAGCTCAATTACTCCTAAAATACGAGTGCCTTGTGATACCACTAATGGCGTACTGCCACGACGAGACACTTCATCCACCGCTTTGAGGACTTCTTGTGGAAACTGTCCGCCAAGAGATTCAACATGTTTTTGAATCGCACTTGCAGCGCCCTTACGAATCGGTACTCCTTTTAAATCTACGCCACTCATTCGAGTTTGCGCAGTAAATGGGACAAACTGCGCACCAATTGAAGTGATTTCACGCTCTCTAATGCTGAATTTTTGTTTAGCCAAAATTACAATACTTCTGCCCTCTGGTGTTTCATCAGCCAAAGAGGCTAACTGCGCAATATCAGCAAACTCTTCTTCAGTAACGCCTGACGCAGGGACAAAATTCGAGGCTTGACGGTTCCCCAAAGTAATCGTTCCGGTCTTATCCAGCAAGAGGACATCAACGTCGCCAGCAGCCTCCACAGCACGGCCTGATGTTGCAATGACATTGGCGGCCATCATTCTGCTCATACCAGCCACACCGATTGCAGACAGTAATCCGGCAATGGTTGTCGGAATCAGGCAAACCAATAAGGCAATTAAGACTGTAATCTGAATTGGAGATCCGCCACCACTTACCGCAACACTAAACATTGAAAATGGAAGCAAAGTTGCTACAACAACCAAAAAGACAATTGTTAGTGCTACCAATAAAATTGTCAGTGCAATTTCATTGGGCGTTTTTTGACGTTTTGCGTTCTCCACCATGGAGATCATTCGATCAATAAAGGTCTCTCCGGGATTAACAGTTACGCGAACCACTACCCAATCTGATAAAACGCGCGTACCACCGGTTACCGAAGAAAAATCTCCGCCAGATTCCCGAATGACTGGGGCAGATTCTCCAGTAATGGCTGACTCATCTACAGAAGCCACGCCTGCAATTACTTCTCCATCAGCCGCAATAACATCATTGGCTTCGGCAATAAAAATATCGCCCTTACGTAATTGCGTTGCAGACACCAGCTCAGAAGGTGGCAGTGCATCTAAATTGCTTGGTACATCTGTAGCCTTAAGCTTTTTAGCCCAAGTCTCTTTCTTTAAGCCTCTTAACGATGCTGCCTGCGCTTTACTACGGCCCTCGGCCAAAGCTTCAGCGAAATTTGCAAATAAGACCGTAAACCAAAGCCAGAGCATGACCCATAAAATAAAGCTTGAGGAAGCTTCACCTTCGCCATATAAAGATTGCACCCAAAGCAATGTCGTCAAAATACTGCCAATATAAACAACGAACATTACTGGGTTACGCCACTGAACGGATGGGCTTAATTTTTTAAAGCTATCCACTACGGCAGGTTTTAGCAACTCGGCATCAAACATGCCTAATGTTCTTTTAGTCATTTTTTTCTCCGAGAATAATTAGTGAATGACTGGAAGCATTAACTGCTCAACAATGGGGCCAAGTGCAAGTGCTGGAACATAGTTGAGCGCCCCAACCAAGATGACCGTTCCAGCCAAGAGAACAATAAAAAGTGGTCCATGCGTAGGCATCGTTCCTTCGTTGACCGATATTTTCTTTTTCGCGGCAAATGCCCCAGCCAAAGCTAACACCGGAACAATGACCCCAAATCGACCAAACCACATGGCAATAGCCAAAAGAGAGTTGTAGAACGGCGTATTTGCAGACAGACCAGCAAACGCACTGCCATTGTTATTGGCGGATGAAGTGAATGCATAGAGAATTTCAGAGAATCCATGAGCGCCAGGATTAGCAATTCCAGCAACACCGTCTGAAGTCATTACCGCAATGGCCGTTCCTACTAATGCAAGAGTTGGGGTAACTAATATTGCGATCGCTACCATTTTCATTTCATAGGATTCAATTTTTTTGCCGAGATACTCTGGTGTACGGCCAATCATCAAGCCGGCAATAAAAACCGCAAGAATAGCAAAAACGAGCATTCCATATAAACCAGAACCTACTCCGCCAAAGACAACCTCACCAAGCATCATGTTCCACAGCGGGATAAATCCACCCATCGGGGTAAATGAATCATGCATTGCATTGACAGCACCGCATGAAGCTAAGGTAGTAATGCTGGCAAAAATACTCGAGTCATCAACACCAAACCGGGTTTCTTTGCCTTCCATATTCCCCATAGAACCATTAACACCTAAATTGGTCAAAATAGGATTGCCTTGTTGCTCAAAGTAAAGGACGACGCAGGTCACCACCAAGAAAATTAATAGCATTGTCACCAGCACAACCCATCCTTGACGTTTATCGCCAACCATTCGACCAAAGGTAAAACACAAAGCAGCTGGAATTAAGAAAATGGAAATAATTTGGATGAAATTCGATAATGGAGTTGGGTTTTCATAAGGATGGGCTGAGTTGGCATTAAAGAAGCCGCCGCCGTTTGTTCCCAACATTTTGATCGCCTCTTGAGAGGCAACAGGCCCCATTGGAAGGGTCTGTTGATCAGTTGTTGCGGGCTCAGTAATCACTGCGCCTTTTTCATCTTTGATCGGTTGACCAGCTGCATCCAGCTGAGGATTATCAAATTGGGTAATCTGAACAGTTTTGACATCTTTGTAAGCATCAAAGTTTTGTATAGCTCCCTGACCAACTAAGAAGACGGCATAGATGATAGAAATCGGAATCAGAACATATATAGTGATTCGAGTTAAATCTACCCAAAGATTACCAATTGTTTGAAGACTGTGCCTGGCAAATCCACGAATCAGCACGATCACCACCACAATGCCGCTCGCAGCAGATAAAAAATTCTGAGTGGTTAACCCCAGCATTTGCGTGAGGTAGCTCATCGTACCTTCACCTACATAAGCTTGCCAATTGGTGTTGGTAGCAAAGCTGATTGCCGTATTAAATGAAGAATCAGGTGAAATATTTACCAGCCCCTGAGGATTTAAAGGAAGAAAACCCTGAAGCTGCTGAAGTGCAAATACAAACACTACGCCAAGCACGTTAAATGAAATCAATCCCAGCGCATAACTTAACCAATTCATCTCAGCACGGGGATCAATGCCGCAGACTTTGTAAATAAATCCTTCAGTTGACCTAAATAAGCCACCCCCGGAAATGACCTCACCCGTCATCACTCTATCAATAAAGATTCCAAGGGGGTATGACAGAGCCAACAGAATCGCAATATAAAGAATGATGGTCAGAATGGCATGGGAGCTCATGAGAAGTCCTCTGGATTTAATAAGGCGGCAACAAGGTAAATTAAAAGGCACAAGGCTGCTATACCACTCACTATTTGAATGAGATTCATTTTTTACCCCCTAAGCGAGCACACCCCTTGGCCAAACCAACAGTCAGCGCAAAAAATATCAGAATGTAGCCAAAATAAACTAAGCTCATAATTGCCTCAATTGAATTAGATACATTTATATTAAGCAGACTGGTGTAAAAAAGTTATAAAAATTAAGGCCGCTTGATAAAAAGTGGGAAAATTAGCGACATAGATTATTTTTATTAAGCAGATTAAATTCCCCAAATACAGCCCAATATGTTTTTAATTAACTTTCTTTTTATCTATAACTTTGAAGCGCCGAGCTGGCTTATCTACTCAATAGCCGTAGTGTTTGCAACACTCATGTCAATATTGGGATTGGTTGCATTTCGAAAACTGTTTCCCAACTTTTTGAAATATGATTTCTACTGGGTTTGTAGCGGCCTCTTTGGCGGCAACCCTCTTTTTAATCGTGATCTTCGGACACCCCTTCCAGGGCAATATGCGTATTAAACCGAGCAACTTCATCAGCTTTAAAAATCAAAACCTACAAATGTCTGTCGACCCAAAGACAAACCCATAAATAATATGAAAACCACTCTGCTCTGCGCCGTACTTTGCCTAGTCTCAATCTCTGCTTTTGCCCAAAGCGAAGAAATGCTTAGCATGGCCAATCCCGCCTCAACCAATTGCGCGGCTAACCACGACGGCAATCTATATATACAGACGGACTCTAAATCAGGTGATGAGTATGGCTTGTGCCAAATCTCGAAGACTGAGGCTTATGAAGAATGGTGCCTTTATCGCAAAGACATGAATATCGACACTAAAGAGTGTCCGAACTTGGTTTCATTAATTAAGGATCAGAAATAACTAGGGAAGAAGTGGGTTCGGGGCATAAAACTCTTTAATACCCATTTACCCACCATCTGCTGATAACAGCGTAGATTACCTTCCTCTACCAGCTGCCTTTTTCATTACCTTACCAGCGCCTGCAGGTGGAGCAGTGCGTTTCTTGGTTGCAGCGCCCTCTTTGGACTCTTTTGAATCTGGATGCTGAATCGCATGCTTCTTAGCCAACGCTTCTTTAATGGTTGAAGATAGGGATTTCTTAGTTTCTGTCATATATATACCTTTGTTTAAGCAAACCTCTATTTATAGAGGGGCCGATAGCAGTCAATAAGAATTTTATTGGAGGATCGGCATCACTTAGAACATTAACACGCCAAGGGATGCCAATACCAGTCATCAGCATCCAAAATTATGCTCTCTTTGGCTTAGAGAAACCTGAATTTCACCCCTTTTGAGACTAAGCAAGCCAATTACCAGGGGATTGGCGTCCTTTTATAGGCACCTCAGGGTCTTGCGACCCAGCCTCTACTCAACCCAGGGAAAGCTAAAGTCCGAGTCCCTATTGGATGTAAGAAGACACCAGAAGTTGCATGGAGGAAACCCCCATCTTTTTCATGACTCGAGATTTGTAGATTTTGACGGTGGCACTGGGTTGCTTGTTTTATTTGCCTTAACAAATCAGATCGATGAAAGCTTTAGGGCTTCTAAAGCAACGATAGTGATTCTGGGTGCCTATCTCTGGCCTGCTGAAGATACCCCATTAAACAGGCTCAGCCTAAAAATAATCAGACTAAACCCAGTTATGCGTTATTAATCACTTCCAGGAAATAAGAGCCGTATCGCTCGAGCTTTGCTTGCCCCACTCCACCAATAGACTTGAGTTGATTCAGGTTTTTGGGTTTTGCTTTCAGGATCTCTAATAGAGTAGCGTCATGGAAGATGATGTAGGGAGGTACGCCCTGTTCACGAGCCAATTCCATACGTTTATTTTTAAGTGCCTGCCAAAGCATTTCTTCGATCGGATTAGCAAAGGTATGGACCGCGGCTTTACTGGCCCCAGATTTGGCAACCTTGCTTTTGGAATAACCCGTATCCTTGCGTAGCCACACCTCTTGCTGACCCCGTAAGACGGGTAGCGCCATAGAGTCATCGAGCTTTAAGCCACCATATAGGGCAATATCCGCATCTAAATAACCACCCGCTACCAACTGGCGGTAGATACTATTCCACTGCGCTTGATTAAGGTCTTTGCCAATTCCAAAGGTACTTACTTGATCATGCTGACACTCCTGAATGCGAGGAGTGCTTTTTCCAAGAAGGACATCGATTAAATGGGTCACGCCAAAGCGTTGTCCAGTTCGATACACACATGACAAGGCTTTTTGCACCTCTTGAGTGGCATTCCAGGTAGCAACAGGCTCTAGACAGTTGTCGCAGGTGCCGCAAGCACCAGGATGCTCTTCGCCAAAATATCGCAAGATACTTTGATGGCGGCAACTGGTAGATTCACAATACCCCAAAAGTGCATTGAGTTTTTGACGCTCAACCCTTTTACGCTCTTCTGATGCCTCACCAGAATCTACCATTTTGCGTAAATTAATGACATCACCAAAACCATAGGCCATCCAAGCATTGGCTGGCAATCCATCGCGACCAGCTCGACCAGTTTCTTGGTAATAGCCCTCCATACTTTTAGGCAAATCCAAATGGGCCACAAAACGCACGTTTGGCTTATCAATACCCATACCGAATGCGACAGTGGCAACCATAATGACGCCCTCTTCCCGCAAAAAACGTTTTTGATTGGCGTTGCGTACTTCTACCGTCAAACCAGCGTGATAAGGCATGGCATCCCAACCACGGTCTTTTAACCACTCTGCAGTTTCTTCCACACTGCGACGGGATAGGCAATAGATAATTCCAGAATCATTGGAATGCTCCGCTTCTAAAAAATGCTCTAACTGTTGTTTGGCACCGTCTTTTTGCAGTACTCGATACCGAATATTGGGGCGATCAAAGCTTGATACAAATTGTTCTGCAGATTCAAGCGAAAGGCGCTCAAGAATTTCAGCGCGAGTTGGAGCATCTGCAGTTGCCGTTAGTGCAACCCGAGGAATATGCGGAAAGCGCTCATGAAGAACCGTTAACTGACGATATTCTGGACGGAAATCATGGCCCCATTGAGAAACGCAATGCGCCTCATCAATCGCAAAAAGGGCTATTCCTGGACCAGCCTCCAACCTATCGAGCATTGATAAAAAACTTGAGCTCATGAGGCGTTCAGGGGCAACATAAATTAAATCTAATTGACCTGCTAACAAGCGAGTAATGACTGCATGAGATTGACCAGCATCCAAGCTCGAATTGAGAAATGCCGCCTTAACACCTAGTTGAGTTAAAGCATCTACCTGATCTTGCATCAAAGCTATTAAGGGTGACACTACTACCCCTACCCCATTGCGAACAAGAGCAGGAATTTGATAGCACAATGACTTGCCCGCACCTGTAGGCATCAATACCAAAGCATCGCCACCAGAAACAATATGGTCGATTACTGATTCTTGCGCACCACGAAATTGGGGATATCCAAATACATCCTGAAGAATTTTCTTACTTTGACTCATGACTGCTTGTTCAATTGCTTCCTTGGGGGTATTTTGGACTAGATGAACCGCTATTGAACCCATCTTTGGTGCCTAGTTTACTAGGAACTGGCAATACCAAATGCATACTATTTAGTAGGCAGTAGTAGGCAGGTTCAGAAATGAAATGCAATCAAAACTCAAGCAGATCAACCGTCACTAGTAGAAGCAAACCCCAAACTTCAGGAGAAAGCATCTCAAAAGCTTGCACTGATGATTATCTAGCTCTAGGAAAGACTAAAGGCGGAAGCCCAGCGATGTTCACCATATCCAAACGAACGCCATAGAGCCCCTCTAGATCTGGAACTGCTTGTACTCCGGATGGTATATCTCCCATCATTTTTCCATCCTTCACCAAGATCAGTCGTTCGAAGTTTTGCATTGCTTGATTAATATCATGCAAGATTGCAACCAACGCATGGTTTCTATTAAAGGCGTACTGCTTCATGCTCGATAGGAGCTCTATTTGAAGACCTGGATCTAAGGAAGCCAAGGGCTCATCTACCAAAATCAACCCACCTCTCTCATCCCATAACTGCGCAAATATTCTTGCGAGATGGACACGGGCCTTTTCTCCGCCAGACAAGGTATCAAATCCTCGATCAAGAAGGTGCTCACAGCGACTTAAACGAGCAGCCTGCTCAATTATTTCACCAATATCCGAATCGCCGGCTATGGAAATTCTGCCGAGCGCAATTACCAATTTAGCCAATAAACCAAAAGACACATCAGCAAACTGAGGTAGTGCAGCTCGTGATCTACTCAGCTCAGACAAGGGCCAACCCTGAATTACCTTACCTTTAAAGTGATAAGTTCCCCAATGTGACTTAAGGTCTCCAGATAGCAGCTTAAGTAATGTCGTTTTACCGGCGCCACTCGGACCCAATATTGCAATCCGCTCCCCCTGGGCGATTTCCAATGAGAATGGGCCCAACCCTTTTGTGCCCAGCCTTAAGTTCAGGCCCCTTAGCTTACAAAGCTTATCCATTATGAGATTTGACGTCGAGATGATCGCAGTAAGAGAATAAAAAATGGCGCACCCAAAAGTGCCGTGAAGATACCAACAGGCACTTCCGCTGGAATTGCCATAGTGCGGGCAAACGTATCCGCAAACAGCAATAAGACTCCACCCAAGAACATCGAAGCAGGTATTACCCTCCTTTGGTCACCTCCAAGCCATGCACGAGCAAAATTAGGAGCAATCAACCCTACAAAACCAATCATTCCGCACCATGACACTGCAAATCCAGACAACAAAGCAACCCAAATGGTGATCTCCATTCGCAATCGACTGATATCTACCCCAACATGCGTTGCAACGGATTGACCTAGTGCAAATACATTCATCACCTTCACTAACTTACGTAGGCGCCACCAGGCCAAGATAAAGAGAACGCCAATAGCAATAATGAGCATCCAATTTGAACCTGAGAGTGACCCCATAGTCCAAAACGTTAAATTTCTTAACTGCTCATCCGTAGCCAGATAGGTACATAAGCCAATCACTGCAGCTGCAAGGGCATTTAATGCAATCCCCGTTAACAACAAGCCCGCAATGGAATCCGGCGTAATCCAACGTGCAACCCTATCCAAAATAAAACACACCGATATTGCACCGAAAAAGGCCATTACCGGTGTAACCCAAAATCTCCATTCCGCTGGAAGTCTTATATTTAAATCTGCGAAGATCACAATCCCAACAGCAACCGCACAAGCAGCGCCAGCAGAAACCCCAAGCAAACCCGGATCAGCCAGAGGATTTCTAAATAAACCTTGAGTGAGCGCTCCGGAGAGCCCAAGAGCGGCGCCAATACAAATGGCAAACAAAATTCTTGGAAGGCGTAGATGCCACAAGACATACTGACTACCAGATTGCGATTGTTCACTATTGGTCACTAGTGACAGCCAATCATTTAGGTTGATATTGACTGCGCCAAATTGAGAGCAAAAGAACACCAATAAAAAGAAAAATAGCAGGCTTAAAAAGCTGACGAGGGTTTTACCAACTACAGAACTGGGAAGGAAAAATGCCATGAATAATCTTTATGACAAAGAGACTGTTTGAGCTAGCAGTCTATTTAACTCCCGAACCGCCAGGGGCATGCGTGGGCCAAAGCCAAGCATATACATCGCCTCTAAAGAAATGATTTTCTTTTGTTTGCCGGCAGTGGTTTTGCTTATCCCGGGAAAACGCAACACGCCATCTACACCACCCAGCGCTTCTATTCCTTGGTCGGTCATTAAAATGATATCTGGGTTGGCAGCAATCATTGCTTCAGGGGTTAATGGTTTGTAACCAGAAAAACCTGAAATCGCATTGTTAGCACCAGCATATGAAATCATGGCATCTGCGCTGGTTTTTGTACCGCTGACCATCACTTGCGTTGGATTTTGAGACAAGATAAACAACACATCTATTTTTTTAAGTTGAGTGGCAGTTAACTGATTCTGGGTTTTAGCCCACTCTAGATTTAAATTTTGAATCAATTCTTTTGCCGCTTGGGCTTTATCGATCAATTCACCAATTTTGTGAATTCGGTCGAGGACACCATCAAACCGGAGATTTGATTGCAATACGGTAAGCGGAATTCCAGCATTAGCGATTTGCCTTAAAACTACAGGAGGTCCAGCATCTTCAATGGCAATCACTTGCGTGGGCTTTAATGCCAGAATACCCTCTGAGGAAAGACTTCTGGCATAACCAACATTTGGTAACTTTCTGGCGGCATCAGGATATAGAGAGGTGGTATCCACACCTACTAACGCTTTACTGGAATTCAATAAATAGATCATTTCCGTCAAAGCGCCGCCAATACTAACCAAGCGCAAAGCTTCTAATGACTTACTAGACTTTTTTTGCGCAAGAGCCTTTTCACCAAGCATTAAAAAGCTACCCATCGATATTGATTGCATCAATAAGCTACGGCGAATGGGATTCATCTTATGCACCTTCTGTTGCAAGCTTTTCAACCAAGCCTTGAACAAGGGATCGCCATGAATCTAACTCTGGATTACCCGGCTTTCTCTCGCCAAAGAACATAGCAATCGCCTCTCCCTCTTTATTGAACAACTCTACAGAAGTGACAATGCCATCTATAGTTGGCTTTCGAACAACCCATACCTTGGCGACATGATCTTCCCGTAAGTGCAAATTAAATCTTGAATCCAAGATATTGAGCCAAGCTCCTATATGTACGAAGTTTTTAACGGGTCCACTATGAATTTGAATCATTCCTGGATTACCTACAAATACCATAATGGAAGTTTCAGTATTTACCGCTAAATCCAATAAATCCCTTACGGCACTGACAGAGATTTCCTGAGCAAACTCTTCTTGCGCAAGACGTAAACCTTGGGTTCTGCTGACGTTAAATTTTCTGAGCAACCCATAGAACTCATGGGTATCTTTCATATCACGCCATGCTTTATGAAATCCCTTTACATTAATTTCTCGGTCGGGAATTTCAACGGCTGGCTCATCTAAGCTCAGTACTTGAATGCCAGGCGTCTGATCACTGCTTTTAAATTTAGCAACCAGTGCATCAAACATTTCAATAATGCTTTGTGGCTTTAAATAAATTTTATGAACAGCTATACCAGCTTTATCAAAAAACTGTAAGCTGCGATGCAGGCCATCACCAGTCATTTCATGCACCGCAAAACCATGAGCCCATGTCTCATAAAAAATTCGTAAATCAATTTCACCTACCAAAAGACCGATAGAACCCTGCTTGGAAGCATGCTGATAGACCCCGATCTTTTCATGGACGCAAGATTCATTACGCGTTAAGGCCATCACTTCCCCAAAAAACTCGATAACGCTAATCATTTCGGACCATTCTGGAACTAATCGAATAGCTTGTATCTCACCAATCTCAGATGGAGATAACTCAATATTCGTATGAGCGCCTATTAACTCGCCTTCCGATATATTGAGCTTCCGAGCGATATCACGATGACGTATTTTTTCCTGTTTGCGCAAAGTGACAAAGTATTGGCGAATTGTATTAATAGATTTCATCGTATCCACCTTTAGAAATCGTAACGTGCAGAGAGCTGGACATTACGAGGTGCAGATGTCGCAGACTGTTGAGCTGCTGAAGCGTTATAGGTTCTGGTATTTTCAGTAGTCACAGACCCCTGAACGCCCGACCAATTCCAATAGGTGGTATTAAATACATTGTTTAGATTGAAGTTAAAGGTCAACTGTTTTGTTGGCTTCCAATATCCCGTGAGATTGAGTATGGTTGATGCGGGACTAAGGAACTGATTTTGGGTCCCACCGCTACTGCTATTAAAATTGACTGTGCTAGCTGCTTTGCCCTGGTTCCAAACCATATTTGCAAAGCCACCCCAATTAGAGGCATCGTAGCGCAGCCCCAAAATCCCCCGTAAAGGTTGAATAGTATTTAAAGGGGTTGAGATACCATTTTGAATTTGTTCGCCATTGCTATATGCCATAGCCGCGTTTGCTTGCCAGCCTTCTGCAAAAGCCCAGTCAGTCCGCACATCCCAGCCACGGATATATGCATTACTAAGATTTTGATATTGATAAATCGCTGGATTGGTGCGGCTAAAGGTTGAGCCTTGAGTTATTACCTGAGAAATAAAATTACTGTAATTATTTGCATATCCAGATACTTGATATCTCCATGCATCAAGTCGACCGCGAGTACCAAGTTCAATTCCATTACCCGTTTGAGGTTTTAAATTTGGACTTGGAACGAGTTGATAGTATTGCCCGGGTCTACCAATCGGGTTATAGCTTGATAGGGCTTGATCCGGCGTTGGAGCAGTAAAACCTGTTCCCCAGTTTGCAAAGGGCCTAAACTCTTGTACCAAATTCCATACTGCCCCGATTCTAGGGGATAACGCTGAAGAACTATTTGTCGGATAAGGGCCATTATTTGGCTTAATGGAGTACCCATCATATCGAACCCCAGGTATCACGCTAACGCTACCAAACTCCATCTCGCTCTGCAAGAACGCTCCGCCTAAATCATAAGTTGCAGGAACTGCAGGAGTGAGCGATGAGCCATTCCCCAAGGCATTCAGCTGACTGGAGATACTAGAAGAGCTCCAATCTAATCCATAAGTAACACGCTGATTAACGAGGGTGGTGGAATTGCTCTCTAAGGTTGCATTTACACCAGTAGTGTTTTGAGAATACGTGTTATTTCGGGATCTCCATGATGACGGAAAAGATCCGCTTTGTTGTTGAAAAGTATTTTGCGTAACAGATGCATCTTGTAGGTACAACATCACATTGGCTTTTTGAATGTACTCACCAGCATCATCCTTGTGGTCCCACTCTCCAGAAACTCGGTTTCTGGTTGTTGTATCGGAGGCGGTAGAGCTTGTGACATTTCTTGGTCCCCAGCCACCACCCATCCCTAAGTCCGATAGATTATTGATATTTTGATTTACATTTTGGGATTCATAAGTAATACCAAGCTTGTTAGCTGAATTTACCGCCACAAGCCCCTTTGACAGAACATACCAATTGCCATAATCCGCAGGATTTGGCGCAGTGCGTGTTGAACCAGTTGAATAGTTAGAACCTTGATTCTGATATTGGTGGCCAGACTGAAAGTTGCCAAGCACCATCGCTTGAGCATCATTATTCTTACCCGCATACCCAAAGCTTGTATTTGTCGAATTATCTACACTTGAATAGCCGGTTTTAGCAAATCCACCCTTATCTTCGCCATCCCTCATGAAATCTGTGGGATTAAAGGTTTGGAAATTGACAAGGCCAGCTAAGCCATCGCTCCCATATTGGGTTGATGATGGGCCTCGTACCACTTCAATTTTTCTAAATCCCTCTACATCCAAAAAATTTCCACGGCCAGCCTGAAACGCGTTGAATGAAAATTGGTTAGGGACACGAATACCATCCACCAGCAATAAAACGTTATTACCCTGCAAGCCTCGAATATTGATACTTTCCTGCGAGCCTCTACCTTGCCCTCCAACAGCCAAACTAAAACGACCAGTTTGAGATGGAACAGTTACATCTGGGGAATCTTTAAATACGTCTCCAATGTTACGTGCTCCTAACTCCTGAATTTCTTCAGCAGTAGTCACGGTAACCACGTTAGGGACGTTATCGACTTTTCTAGGTGTGCGAGTTGAGCTAACTGTTACCTCTTTCAGATCCCGATCAACCTGAGAGTGCTCGCCCTGCTTTTGATTTAATACACTGCCATCTTCTTCCACAACCACTTGGGCTTGTGTGGCCAATGGAGCCCATGAAAATGCCATTAACAACGCAAGTTTGCGAATTTTCAACCCGTTATGCATAAAACCTCTAGTTAGTAAAAAACACTAGCTAGCGGCGGCGGGCTGTGACATTAAAGCCAATGGAATGGCTTGATAGGTAAATGTTAATGAGAATGATTCCTATTGTCAATAGAAATCATGATTGATTAGTACAAACTCACCTAATAAGATAAGACGAAATTGATGGGCAACCGATAACAAACAGGAGTAGGCTGACGGTTCTGCATAGCAGGAGAAAATTTCCATAGGCGCACAGTATTTAAGGCAGACCTATCCAATGCTGGGTACCCAGAAGTTCTAGACAGCTCCAAGCTGTGTACAACGCCTTGTTCGGTGACACAGGCATTGAGCAGCACTCTACCCTGCTCTCCATTTTCTCGACTGGAAATGGGGTAAGGTGGCTTAGGGTTATTTAAAATTATTGAATCGGTTGATGACATCAAAATGAGTGCAGCCGCAGAATGATTTGAAGTCTCACTAACCCGATCTAACTCATCAAGAAATGCCTGCTTGATAGGTTCAGAGGCTTGAGGAATTTGTTTTTGTACGCTGAGTCGATGAACTACGACCTTTGATATCACCGCTGATTCAAGCTCTATCAATTCTCCCGAAAGAATCGAATTCGGCTTCTCTCTGGAAAATTGCAACCCAAATAAAACCATCGCCATCAAAATCAGCATATGAAAAACAAAGACCGTAAATCCTATCCGGACGAAGAGAGACTGATGGATAAACTTGGGCATTGACTACTATTTGGTCAGTATCAATTTTCCAAATTGAGTAATACGTAAGGTATACATCACCCCGCGATGATCTATTAATACAGAATTGGTATTTCCAAAGAGATCCGCACTGGTAAATTTGTGTTCCGACATCCCAAGAACCTGTTTACTACTTTCAAGGACTTGCTTTTGCATTTCTGAATTCATTATTTTTCCCTTGGAGTAGTTACAAAGCCAACTTTTTCAATTCCAGCAGCATGCGCAATGCTCATTGCCCTAGCCACATGGTCATACTCAACTTTTTTATCACCGTAAATATGCAGCACAGTTCGGGGCTTTGATTTAACGATCTCTTGCAACGCATTGCTTAAGCCGACCCCATCTAAGCTCTGCCGATCAAGCATATATTGACCATTCCGATCAATACTTAAGCTCAATACCTCTAGTTGATGGTCTTTTGCTTTACTCGATGCCTGGGGTAAATCTATATCAACAGCATGTTTTAAGACTGGGACAGTGATCATGAAGATAATTAATAAAACCAGCATGACATCTACAAATGGAGTCATATTGATTTCGTTAATAAACCGATCCTCTTTGCTATCAAAACTTGCAAAGCTCATTTATGTTCTTCCGTAGTTTTGATACAGATTCCAGTCACATAAAATGCGCGCAAATCGTAAGCAAAGCGATTAAGCTTGCCAAAAATGAATTGGTTACTCCTTAGCAATGCGTTATATCCAAGGACGGCAGGTATGGCAACTACTAAACCAAATGCAGTCATCACCAATGCCTCCCCCACTGGTCCAGCGACCTGATCAATACTGGACATTCCACCATCACCAATGCCTAACAAAGCTTTATAGATACCCCAGACAGTGCCAAAGAGACCAACGAATGGCGCTGTAGATCCAATTGATGCTAGAACAATCAGTCCTGAACCAAACCGCTCTTTTGCATCATCTATCGAATTCCTAAGGCTGCTAGTAATCCAATCATTTAAATCAAGAGAATCATGCAAGTGCTGTTCGGTGCGCCGATGATGACGCATGGCAATTTGCCCTTCAAGCGCCAAGGACTTAAATGGATTATCTTCTTGCTGTTTTAACTCGAGCACCTCAAGAGCTTCATTTAAGTCTGGGCTATGCCAAAAACTATTCAATTGTTTTGCTTGCTTCTTGGATTTATAGATCAATACGCCCTTCACCAGCATTACTGTCCAAGATGTAATAGACATCCCTAGCAAAATCAACGCCGTTACCTGAATGACCAGTCCACCACCCAACCATAAATTCACCACACCCATGCCAGAATTCATATCGCTAATCCACATTATTTAATTATTTAATACCTCAAAAGCCGTCCCCAGCAACGCAAGGCGAATTCATTCTAAATGATAATGATTACCATTTAAGCTTCATGAGTATTCACGCAAAACCCGAACCCAAAATTCTCATCAAGGCTCTAGCAAAGATCTAATGTGGTGAAGATAAGATTTTTTGGGAAGAAAATATAAGCAGATCAGCTCGAGAGAAATCAAACGTCATACTCACTCCCATAGTGGCTCTAGCTATTTTTTAGCAATAAAAAAGCCCCAATTAAGGGGCTTATTCATTTACTGTAAATGCTTCTAAGTACTTGAATCTAATAGATTCTGGCGGAGACGAGAGGATTCGAACCTCCGATCAGAGTTTTAGCCCCGATGCTCCCTTAGCAGGGGAGTGCCTTCGACCAGCTCGGCCACGTCTCCGTACTTGATGCTTTACAACGCCCCACAGTTTAACGGATTCCCGTGACTGAGGGCTTAAATACTAACTTTTACTTCTGATCAAGCTCGAAAGCCTTATGCAGAGCGCGTACAGCCAACTCCATATACTTTTCGTCGATCACAACAGAGATCTTAATTTCGCTAGTGGAAATCATCAAAATGTTGATGCCCTCTTCCGATAAAGTCCGGAACATCTTGCTGGCGATACCGACATGCGAACGCATTCCTACGCCAACCACGGACACCTTGGAAACCTTTGGGTCTCCAGTGATTTCTTTAGCCTCAATATGAGCTTGGACAGTATTTTTCAATAAGTCCAAGGCTTTTTGATAGTCAGCACGTGGAACCGTGAAGGTGAAATCAGTCTTACCCTCGAATGACTGATTCTGAATAATGATGTCCACATCAATATTCGCATCAGCAATAGGTCCCAAGATTTGGTAGGCGATACCTGGACGATCTGGAACTCCAAGAACGGTAATCTTCGCTTCATCGCGCGCAAAGGCGATGCCGGAAATAACTGCGGCTTCCATAGTGCTGTCCTCTTCAAATGTAATCAATGTGCCCGACTTCATTTCGATGTCAAGGGGCATCAAAGGATCTGTCAAAGAAGACAGAACCCGGGTTTTTACTTTGTACTTCCCTGCAAACTCAACAGAGCGAATTTGTAACACCTTAGAACCTAAGCTGGCCATTTCCAGCATCTCTTCAAAGGTAATTTTGTCTAAACGACGCGCATCTTCGCAAACGCGAGGATCGGTTGTGTAAACGCCATCAACGTCTGTATAGATCAAGCACTCATCGGCTTTCAGCGCTGCAGCCATAGCTACTGCAGAAGTGTCTGAACCACCACGACCAAGCGTAGTGATGTTTCCGTTTGGATCAACACCTTGGAAACCCGTGACTACTACCGCCCGGCCAGCATTTAAGTCGCCTAAGATTTTTTTGTCGTCAATGCTTTTAATGCGCGCTTTGGTAAAAGCAGAGTCGGTATGCACGGTAACCTGCCAACCTGCATAACTCACCGCATCAATACCTTCACGCAACAATGCGAGTGCCAGCAAACCAGAACTCACCTGCTCACCTGTAGAGGCAATCTGATCTAACTCACGTGGATGTGCATCTGGATTAATATCTTTTGCCAAGCCTAGCAAGCGATTGGTTTCGCCCGACATTGCTGAAGGCACAACCACCACTTGGTGGCCAGCACGCATCCATTTAGCTACGCGCTTAGCGACATTCTGAATGCGCTCAACCGAGCCCATTGAGGTGCCACCATATTTATGAACGATAAGAGCCATAAAAACCGTCTATTTGCTGGGAATAACAATCCCAAGGGTCTAAAAAGGGCTTATTTTACAGGGTTTTGAACAGATTAAAACTTCTCAGACCACTCAGGCCAAACGCGCTTCCCAGAAAGCTGCAAATGCGGGTGACTCACACCCACCCCAGCGACTGCAACTAACTCGCCCCGTATATACAACAAGGGTGCCTGCCGATCCCAGGGGGGTACATCATGCTCTTGAAAAAGGTTTTTGAGGGTCTTGCGGGGACCATTGGGCTTATCTTGCAGTTTCTCTGAACCCTGACGCTCTCTAAACTCAATCGCGCCCTCTTGCTGAGCCTGCTTTACCCATGCTGCAGAAATTCCAGCCTTTTTGCTGGAAATGGGAACATTTTTAAATACCCATCTACCGCCATAAGCAATATCAGCATGCGGACTCTTAAAGATTTGTAAGCGATCACGCCAAAGCCGAATACACGCACCATCATGCTGCCACTCCAATTGAGCATCAGCGCGTACCTTTTCCAAATCTTGCCACCAAGACACCAGACGTTCTTGAGAAGGCATTGCAAGCGCATTGATTTTTAGCCAAAACCTTAAAAGATTATTGGCGGCAGAGAGATCCTTTTTAGCGAGGTCTTTGAGAAGATCCGCTTTCAAGAGGTCACCATGAATAATCTTTTTGCCATCTTGCTCTGCCAAGCGATCTAACAAGCCTTGTGCTTCACCAAGTAAATTCGCACTACGCGCTAAATTGGCAATCGCTTCTGGCTGAATTTTTGCTAATCTCGGAATCACTTGTTTGCGCACCGCATTGCGGCGATAACTCATATCTTGATTGCTTGGGTCTTCAATCCACTTAAGCTTATGCACTTTTGCATAAGCCTCTAATTGCACCCTACTTTGATCAAGAAGCGGTCTCCAGAGAGTAATCTCATCACCCTCCGAAGAAAGCACCCTTTGCTCAGGCATGCCAGATAAGCCAGCCACACCAGCACCCCGTAAGAGCTGCAAAAGAATCGTCTCAGCTTGATCGTTTTGATGGTGTGCCAGCAAAAGATCTTGGATACCGTGATAGGCGCATAGATCTGCCAAGGCTTCATAGCGTCCCGCTCTTGCTCTAGCTTCAACATTACCTTGATCGCCGTCTTTCACTAAATGCAAAAGACGAAAATCAAAATGCACACGGTATTTTTTAGCAAGCTTCTCACAAAATACCAACCATTCATCAGCGGGTTTTTGCAATCCATGATGAATATGAAATACCCAGATCTCTGGAGATTTCTCTAAAGAGTCTTTTATAGAAGTTTTAGATTGCGCTTGATACGACTTGCAAACTTGGTCGAGCAAGACAACCGAATCGAGTCCACCACTTAAGGCAACTGCGATTCGCTTGCTTGTCTTAAGACTTGCTTTCGATTTCCTTGAACTTGCCATAACTCATTAAGCGCTCATGGCGACGCTCGAGAAGAGCGTTTTCTTTCATGTCATCAAAAGTTTTTAAAGATTCTGCCAGCGCTTTATGCATGTTGGTCATCATGGTTTGATAATCACGATGCGCGCCACCAGTAGGCTCTGGAACGATCTTATCGATCAAGCCTAAAGTCTTGATGCGCTGCGCCGTTAAACCCAATTGCTCAGCCGCTTCAGAAGCCTTCTCAGCAGTTTTCCACAAGATGGAGGCACAACCTTCTGGAGAGATGACTGAGTAAGTAGAGTTTTGCAACATCAACACCACATCACCCATCGCAATGGCCAAGGCACCGCCTGAACCCCCCTCACCAATAATGGTGGCAATGATAGGCACACGCAGTTCTGCTTGTACATAAAGATTGCGACCGATCGCTTCAGATTGATTACGCTCTTCCGCGTCGATTCCCGGAAAGGCACCAGGAGTATCTACAAAAGTAAATACCGGGATACCAAACTTTTCAGCCAAACGCATTAAACGCATAGCCTTGCGATAGCCCTCAGGACGACTCATGCCAAAGTTACGTAAAGCGCGCTCTTTGGTATCGCGCCCTTTTTGGTGACCGATCACCATGCAAGCTTTTCCATCAAAGCGCGCTAAGCCACCAATGATGGATAGATCATCTGCAAAATTACGGTCGCCATGCAACTCATGAAAGTCTGTAAACAAGGCATTTACATAATCCAGAGTGTAAGGACGCTGCGGATGACGAGCAACTTGAGATACCTGCCAAGGACTTAAGTTGGCATAAACATCTTTAGTGAGTTGCTGACTCTTTTCGGTAAGCGTTTTGATCTCATCAGAAATATCTACTGATGATTCATCTTGTACAAATTGGAGCTCTTCAATCTTCGACTCTAATTCGGCGATTGACTGCTCAAAATCCAGGAAAGTCGTTTTCATAGCTTGATTTTAGTATTCAACGGGAATGGGGTCGATACTTCTCCACATATACCAGGTTGCAACCGTACGCCATGGGGCCCAATTAGCACTCACTTCACGTGCTTCATGGCGGCTGACGGGCTCTCCACTGAAATAATTGAGAGAAATAGCCTTAATGAGCCCCACATCATCCAAAGGCAGAATATTGGGTCTCACCATATTAAAAATCAGGAACATTTCGGCTGTCCATCGGCCAATACCCCGAATTTCACATAACTCCTTGATAACAGCCTCATCCTCCATGTCCTTCCATTGACTGGCATGCAGGCGCCCAGAATCAAAATGATCGGCTAAATCGCGGATATATTCCACTTTTCTGCCAGAAAGACCAGCAGCGCGCAGCTCTTCCACAGTCAAAGCAAGGATATTTTTGGCGCTAACCTTCTTTTTAGCCGCTAAGAGGACTTTATTCCAGACGGATTGCGCCGCCGCAACAGAGATTTGCTGACCAACGATTGCCCTGGCCAAAGTCGTAAAAGCATCACCTTTGGTCATCAAAAAACCAGAGCCATATTTAGGGATAATTTTTCGCATAATGCGATCTTGCTTCATCAGCTCGGCGCAAGCCTGCTCCCAATATTCTGGAGCCACTTCTTCTAAGATCGAAAGTTCTTTAATGCCGCCCACTACGCTCTGCGCCATTCTGTAATGCCACCAGGTTTATCTTCCAAAATAATGCCTTGTTCCAACAATACTTTACGAATCTGATCAGCCTGAGCAAAGTCTTTTGCTTGCTTAGCGGCTACGCGTGCAGCAATCTGCTCATCAATTTGATTTGGGCTTAGGCCATCTTGCTCTTTGGTACCAGATTGCAAAAATTGCGTAGGATCTCTTTGCAAGAAATTTAATGCTGCCCCCAACCCTTTTAGGGTGCTTGCCAAAATTTGCTTCTCAACACCCTGTGCCCGATTGACTTCGCTTGCCAAATCAAACAAGACTGCTATTGCTTCAGGCGTATTGAAATCATCATTCATCGCATCAGCAAAGCGCTTGGCCCATGGATTATGAGAATCCACTGGAGCGCTACCAACATTAGTCACTTGCGCCAACGCCGTATAGAGACGGGCTAAACCAGAACGAGATTCTTCTAACTGAGCATCGCTGTAATTGATGGGGCTGCGGTAATGCGCACGTAGCATAAAGAAACGCAAGACTTCTGGATCAAAACTTTTAAGCACATCCCGAATCAAGAAAAAGTTACCCAAAGATTTTGACATCTTCTCTTCATTTACACGGATATGGCCGTTATGCATCCAGTAATTTACAAATGGTGCATCGTCAGGTCCACGATCCTTGCCGTATAAAGCACCTTCGCTTTGCGCGATTTCATTTTCGTGGTGCGGAAACTGTAAATCCGCGCCCCCACCATGGATATCAAAATGATCACCAAGCAAATCACAGGACATAGCAGAACATTCAATATGCCAGCCAGGACGTCCTTCGCCCCAAGGGGAACTCCAGCGAGTATCGACAGGCTCTTCAGGTTTAGCGCTCTTCCAAAGAACAAAGTCCAATGGATCACGCTTGCCACCACCTACGGCAACCCGTTCACCAGCATTTAGTTCATCAAGGGTTTTTCCAGAGAGCTTGCCGTATTGCGGAAACAAACGTACCGCAAAATTCACATCACCATCCTCGCCTTGATAGGCCAACTCATTTTCAATCAAGCGGCCAATGATGCCCTGCATTTGGGTAATAAAATCCGTGGCGCGAGGCTCTTGATCTGGGTGTATTAAACCCAACTCATCTGAATCAGTATGCATGGCATCAATAAAGCGCTGAGTTAAAGCCGCAATAGGCTCACCATTCTCAACGGCCCGATTAATAATTTTGTCGTCAATGTCAGTGATATTTCTGACATAAAGCACTTCATAGCCACTAGCTCGCAACCACCGAACCACCATATCAAAGACGATCATGACACGGGCATGTCCAATGTGGCAAAAGTCATAAACCGTCATGCCGCAGACATACACCTTCACCTTACCCGGAACAATGGGCTTGAAAACCTGTTTTGAACGACTAAGAGTGTTATAAATTTGCAGCATAGGACCGTAAAGAAGGGGCAAGTAACGCTAATTTGTTAGACTGAGCGCTGAGTATATCGAATGAGCCAGTTTTACCCCCTTCCCTTTATGTCTTCTACACCCTGCACACAGCGTCCTTTCCCATTTGAGGCCTCAGGCTCTTTTTTAGGCTCTTTAGCGGGCTTTTTAGCCGCCCTGTTTCTACTTTCAGGCTGCAGCACCCCTGCTCAGCAGCGCTATGACCGGGAAATAACGACTTTAAATACCCAAGAAGCCCAAAATTCTGAGAAGGCATCCCAGCCCTATTTAGGCGGTTACAGCGCTACTGAACCCCCTCGGCTCTCCGCTGATTTGGGATATGACCCATTAAGCCCAGGGTTATCCGATTCTGTAGCGGTGCCTTTTTTATCTTTTTTGATTATTGAACCAGACCCCGTTACCAAAAATGCCATTCCATCAGATATCGAAAAGCTTATTAAGGCTCGTAAATACCCTGAAGCAATCGATTTAATCGATAAGCAACTCAAAAAGACGCCTGGTAACGTTCAGATTCGCTTTGTGAAGGCACGCCTCCAAATTGAGATGCGCCAGTTTGATCAGGCTAAAAAGACCTTAATTGAAATCACCCAGCAATTTCCTGAATTGCCAGAGCCTTACAACAACTTAGCAGCTTTGGCTGCAAACCAAGGTAATTGGATTGAGGCACGGGATTATTTAGAGCTAGCCCTCAAACTCAGACCTACCTATGCAGTTGCCTCAGCAAACCTTGGCGAGATCTACATTCGCTTAGGTGCTCAGGCCTATGAAAACGCTGCTAAAGATGCTCTGCTAAACCAACGTCAATATTCCAATCGCGCCAAAGCTTTGCTGGAAATCTTAAAGCCCCCTGCTAAAAGGCCGGTGAATCCAAGAACCTCATTCACCTCTGCCGTTCCCGCGAGCCCCACTAATCCTGTTGTAGATAACACTACACAGAATACGAATTCATCCACTAACCCTCAAGAAAGTAGACCAAATAATGGCGAAAGTACTCCTAAAAACCAATAAGGGTGATATCACCCTCACATTAGATGCTGTTAAAGCACCTAAGAGCGTTGCTAACTTTTTGCAATATGTAAAAAGCGGTCACTATGATGGCACCATCTTCCATCGCGTCATTGATAACTTCATGATTCAAGGTGGTGGCATGACTGCTGGTATGAAGCAAAAGCCTACTGGCGCAGAAATTGAAAACGAAGCGAATAATGGCCTGAAAAACGAACGTGGCACCGTTGCTATGGCCCGTACAAGCGATCCGCATTCAGCAACAGCACAGTTCTTTATTAACGTGAATGACAATGATTTCTTAAACCACACTGCACAGAATGCACAAGGTTGGGGATACGCTGTATTTGGTAAGGTAACGGATGGGTTGGATGTTGTAGATACCATCCGCAAAGTAAAAACAGGTTCGACTGGCTTTCATCAAGATGTACCTGCTGAAGATGTGCTTATCGAAAAGGCAACTGTCCTCGAAGAATGAGTGAGCAATTTTCGAGCGCCCTGCTCATCTCAGATTTACACCTGACGCCGTCAATGCCTTTGACGGCGCAACGCTTCTTTGATTTTTGCGAAAAAGATGCTCCAAAAGTTGAAGCAGTTTTTATCTTAGGGGATCTGTTTGAGTATTGGGTGGGCGATGATACGGCCACCCTCTCCCCATTTCAGCAAGAGGTACGGCGCGCGATTGCTACGCTTTCGACCAAAGTCAAAACCTATTACATGCACGGTAACCGAGACTTTTTAGTCGGCGCAGATTACCTGAAAAAAACTGGCATGACACTTTTACCTGACCCCTCAAAAATCAGCGTTGCTGGCTCTGAATACATCGTGAGCCATGGTGACTCGCTATGTACAGCTGATGTGGGCTATCAAGTCTTTCGCTCATGGGTTCGCAAAGGATGGGTTCAAAAACTCTTCCTCAGAATGCCCGTAAAGTGGCGTCGTTCGATTGCCAATAACCTACGCAGCAATAGTTCCACTCAATATCAACGTACCGCTCACCGCACACCCGAACTCAGTCATGTCAAAGCTAATGTCACACTAGCTGCTTGTGCTGCTGTGTTGCGCGATCAAGGGGGTGATAAGTTGATTCATGGTCACACCCACCTTCCCGCTAAACATCATGAACATTTTCTGGAACAAGAATGGGAACGTTGGGTTCTGTCGGACTGGGATTTAGATCACCCCGTAAGAGCACTACCAAGAGCAAGCGCTCTAATCATTGATGCTGAGGGCGTGCGTTACTGTGATCTAGCAAGGCATTAATTTTTAAGACGCTCCAAAATACACAAAAAAGCCGAAGTATCTCACTTCGGCTTTTTTATATTAACGCCTTCTAAAAACTGATAATTAATATGCAGAATACTTAGAAAGATTTTGCGCCATTTGGGCAAAAATACGAGGATTAGCGGCCATTATTTCACCAGTCTTCAAGAAACCTTCTTCACCACGATAATTACCCACCAAGCCACCAGCCTCAGTAATCAATAAGGCACCAGCAGCCATATCCCAAGGCTTGAGATCACTCTCAAAGAAACCATCGTATCTACCGGCGGCAACATAAGCCAAATCCAATGAAGCAGCTCCTGGACGACGCAAGCCAGCACACTGACGTGACATCTCCGCGAATATCTTTAGATACTTTTCCAAGTCTTGATCTTCACGATATGGAAAGCCTGTACCAATAAGAGAATTGGCTAAACGATCTTGAGTGCCTACACGTAAACGCCGACGATCTAAATAAGCACCTGCCCCACGGGTGGCGGTAAAAAGTTCATCACGGGTTGGGTCGTAGACTACCGCTTGCTGAGTCACTCCATTAACAGAGAGCGCAATAGATACTGCATATTGAGGAAAGCCGTGAATAAAATTGGTAGTGCCATCTAGCGGATCAATAATCCAGACGTTTTCGGCATCTGCATTACGTTCACCAGTTTCTTCAGCCAAGAATCCATGGGTTGGATAGGCTTCACTCAGAGTTTCAATAATGGCTGCTTCTGCAGCTTTATCAACCTCTGTCACAAAATCATTGTGTTGTTTGCGATCGACTTGTAAACGCTCTAAATTTAAGGAGGCTCGGTTAATCACCGTTCCGGCACGACGGGCGGCCTTAACGGCCACATTTAACATGGGATGCATAGTATCGATCGACAAATTAGATAAGAACAAGCCTTTTATATTGCGCAAGGTCACTAAGAACTGCACGACAATACAAGGCGAATGCACAGATTCTAAACGATCCCTCTATTTCTATCTATCTCCAAACTGAAATAAACATGAATACCGACCAAGCCAATCTCCTTCGCTGGGTTCTCGTAGAAACCAGTCACCCTGGCAATGTAGGGTCTGCTGCACGCGCCCTCAAAACCATGGGATTTGGCGATTTAAGACTCATTAACCCCAAGATTAAAGGGGTTGCAAGAGAATCTGAGGCGATTGCCCTAGCTAGCGGTGCCGGAGATATTCTGGAGTCTAGTCAAGAGAGCAAAGCCTTAGATCTTGCCGTTCAGGACTGCTCTCTTGTCTTGGGGCTCACCAGTCGTGATCGTGAGTTTGGACCACCAGCCTTAGATTGGGTTTCAGCCCGTCAACTGGTTCAAGATGCGGTGAATAAGAAACATCAGGTCGCACTGCTCTTTGGACCTGAAAGGACGGGCTTAGATAACGATCACCTCGCCTTATGCACCCATCGGGTGTGGTTAGATGCCAACCCCTCCTATCCCTCCCTAAACCTTGCTCAAGCGATCATGGTCTGTGCCTATACTCTCAGGGAGACCTTCACCACTTCTGACGGCCAAGAAACGGGAATGCTAGTTGATAGAGAGGCATCTGCAGAATTCGCTGATCCAGCAGCAATTTCAGCTATGCTGGAACATTGGCGAGCTGGCTTAGAAGCGATTGGCTATTTAGATCCAGCTAACCCTAAAAAATTAATGCCTCGCTTACAGGCCCTTTTTGCCAGAACCCGTCTACATAAAGAAGAGATTGACCTCTTGCGAGGCATCGCAAAACAGATGCTCCTGAGAAAATAAGCGTATCCCGTTAAAATCGCCTTATGTTTAATTCGCTTTTCGACCAAGTCGACTCCATTATTGTTCGGGACCCCGCCGCCAGAAATCGCTTGGAGGTCATTACTTGCTATCCAGGCTTACACGCTGTTTGGTTACATCGCGTGTCTCATGCGCTGTGGAATGCAGGGCTAAAGTGGATCGCACGCCTCCTCTCTATGGTGGCACGCTGGATTACTGGCATTGAAATTCATCCCGGCGCAAAAATTGGTCGGCGTGTTTTTTTAGATCACGGTCTTGGTATTGTTATTGGCGAAACCACTGAGATTGGTGATGACTGCACGATTTACCAAGGCGTGACTTTAGGGGGAACTTCTTTATACAAAGGCGTAAAACGCCACCCTACTTTAGGCAAAGGCGTCGTGATTAGCGCTGGTGCAAAAGTACTCGGTGGATTTACCGTGGGAGATGGCGCGCGCGTAGGATCAAACGCCGTTGTCTTAAAGGAAATTCCTGCCGGCGCTACAGCAGTAGGCATACCAGCGCGCATCTTGCATCCTGATTTACCGCAAAGTCCAGATAGCAAAACTAAAGAATATTTCTCAGCTTACGGCATCACTCCAAATATTGATGATCCAGTCTCAATGGCACTTAAAGGCTTAATTGATGCCAGCCTAGAACAAGAAGCGAAGATTGCCAATTTAGAAAAGGCTCTAGCTAAATTAGGTAATGTGCCAACAGCTGAAGATGCCAGCGATACCAAGCGTGATTTAGGCGCCCTCAAGGAGTGGTTAAAAGAGTAAGAAGGTAGGCAAGTAAGGTAAATAAATAAGTAAACAAAAAAGCTCGCTAAATGCGAGCTTTTTTAATGGGGCATCAAAAATCACATTAATGCAAAGTATGGGGGCCCAAATTCAGCGGGCCAGTTTCTCCATCCATATAACGATCTTCCTCATCGTCATCATCATTGGGCATGCCAAAGCTAAAGCTTTCTCCACCTTCTGGATGACGACTATCAATTTCATCTTCAGTCGCTGGGCGTACAGACTCTACTTGCACCCAAAAACGCAAAGCCATTCCCGCTAGAGGATGATTACCATCCAAGACTACTTGGTTGTCAGCCACATCCGTTACGGTATAAATCAAGGGCTCGTCATCAGAATCATCAGTTGATGAAAGCTCAGCACCCTCTTCTTCAGCTTGTTCTGAATCAGGCACTCCTTCAAACTGCATACCAACCTCCAAGGGCTCAGGAAAGCGTACCCTTGGCTCGATCTTCAGAAGCTCTGGGTCGTATTCACCAAAGGCTTCGCTAGGCTCTAATTGGACGGTGGTTTCATATCCAATATCTTGACCTTCTAATAAAGTCTCAATCTTCGGAAAAGTACCCTCATAACCACCGTGCAGGTATACCATCGGAGAATCTGGTTCCTCGATGACATTATTTTGAGCGTCGGTTAACTTGTAGCGGAGGGATACGACGGTATTTTTTTCGATCTTCATGCGGAATTCTTCAACATTCATTTTTAAACAGTTTCTTATTACAGCTTTAACTTATGACCTCATTTTACTTGAGCAAGCCTTATCAGCCACCCCAAGCACCAAAATCCTTACCCCTGAACGAGCCATGGGCATTATTAGGGCAAATGAGCCCACAAAAGTTCATGAAAACCTATTGGCATAAAAAGCCTTTGCTGGTGCGGGGCGCAATCCCTGCATTTGCTCTTTCCGCCCAAATGGGCGAACCCTTAAGTAGCCCTATTTCAAGGGATGGACTTTTTAAGATTGCCGGCGATGACATTGAACAGTCTCGTTTAGTTCACTCTCAGCCCTGGAGCTTTGCCGAGGGGCCTTTTAAGAAAAAAGCTCTCCCTGCGGTAAATACCCCTAACTGGACCCTCTTGCTGCAGGGTATGGAAGCCAGGCATCCGGCGGCGGCTAAGATCCTTTCTTGGTTTCGCTTTATTCCCGACGCGCGTTTAGACGATTTGATGATCAGCATCGCAGGCCTTGGCGGCGGTGTTGGACCGCACTTTGATTCATATGATGTTTTTTTGATCCAGATGGCAGGACGTAGACGCTGGCAGATTTCCGCGCAAAATGATTTAAGCTTAAATCCCGATCTCCCGCTCAAGATACTACAAAGCTTTAAACCTGAGCAAGAGTGGATCTTAGAGCCTGGAGACATGCTTTACTTGCCTCCGCACATCGCCCATGATGGCGTTGCGCTTGATGATGGTTGCCAAACATGGTCAGTGGGTTTTCGTTCACCAAGCTTTAAGGAACTCTTGCAAGAGGGTCTATGGCGCCTAGCCGAATCTCTGGAAGATGACATCGAGCTAAGCAAACGCTTTGCCGACCCTAAGCAGGAGGCTAGCGCAAATGCAGAGCAATTACCCCAAGAACTGATTAAACAAGTCCAACAAAAGCTTGCTGACTTAAAACTCGATCAAGTGGAGACATTTCTTCCGGGAATTGCCTCATATTTGAGCGAACCCAAACCTCAAGCCTATTTTGATGCTCCTGATGACCTCCTGACCCCAGAGGGATTTAAGAAAAAGCTCGCAAGTACAAGCCTTATCCCCCACCCCCAAACCCGCCTTCTCAGCATTGGTAGCAATGTATTTTGCAATGGAGATAACGTAACCAAAGACCAGCCCAAGGGGGTTCAAAACCTCTGGATCAAGCTATCCGCAGATAAAAGGCTTGATCCGCTAGGAAAAATGCTTAAATACGCGTCTGAAAGCAGTCTTTTTGATGCTTATGAAGCGGGCTGGCTAATTTTTGAAGTTAACTGAAAGACATAGTTATAATAAATACTGGAAAACACCTAGGGATTTTTTCCTTCAGGTGTTCCAACTACAATTACCGGTAATTGATGTTATTTTTTAAGAGGAAATTACAAATGAAGAAATCACTAGTATTCGCTGCTATGTTGGCAATCGCTTTGGCCGCTTGCGGTAAAAAAGAAGAAGCAAAACCTGTTGAAGCCGCTCCTGCTGCTGCTGCTCCAGCTGCACCTGCTGCTGACGCTGCTGCTACTGCTGCTCCAGCTGCACCTGCTGCTCCTGCTGCTGACGCTAAGAAGTAATCTTCTTCTTGAAGAAAAAAAGCCGCTGAAAAGCGGCTTTTTTATTGCCTATCGTTTAGCCAGCTAAGCTAGCCAAACGAATAGATTTATCACTTACCGAACCATCTGCTCCGTGAGCAAGGTCAATAACTGCATACCTGCAGGGGTATTTTCAGGTTTACCGTCAGCATCTTGGACATACACCGTTGAAGAATTGTCACCAGATGACTTCACAACTACACGATATTTTTTAGCCTTCAAACTTGGATCCTCTTTGCTACCGAACAGATTAGAGAAGAATCCGCCTTTAGAGTCACCAAGGTCTGTAGGTTTTACATACCGTACAAAGTAAACACCTTCTGAGCGATTGCGATCTTCAACAGTAAAGTTCGATCGATCCAATCCTAAGCCTACATCACGCCAAGCGCGATCAAAGCCAGTACTGATATTGATGTGTGCAGTGTTTGCGCCCTCCTCTACCAACTTAGCTTTAGGTGTTTTAGGATTTATAGGCGCAGCAACCATCGCTTTAGCCTGCTCTTGAGTCATCCCCAAGCGCTCCATTAGGCGCGCTAAAAAAGCAGCTTCTAATTCAGGATCATTGGGGCGTGCGGTCCAAATGGTGGAATTACATGCGCCACTGTTATCGCTAACGCACTTTTCGATTGCACCGCGTTGAGTGATATAAATCTCAGTTTGACCTGGTTTATTCACCTCTAAACGGGTTTTATAACGATCACGTTCGCCTGTGTCATAAATTGAATCCAATGCATCACCAAGCGCTTGACGAATAAAGTCTTGGGGGATCCTGGCACGATTTTCAGCCCAATCCGTCTCCATAATGCCAGTCGATGGAGAATCAATAGTTAACAAGAAACCATTCTCTTGCCAGAAATCTTTGACTTGTGGATACAACTCAGTTGCTGGCTTATCCACCACCAACCAACGATGATCACCGTCGCGCTCAATATGCATCCCAGTAATCCCAGTCATGACTGTTTGACGGGTTTGAACTGACTTCTTAATAGCTGCGTTGTACTCTGACATTGTTGCCGTACCGTCTTGAACAATGTAACGACGATCGGCTTGCGCAGTAATTAAGTCTGGTGGGTAGGACAAATTCGGGCCACGAACAGCGCCAGCGCTTTTATAATCAACGGTGTCGTTGCTAGCAACGGACTTACAACCGGCCATTCCCGCTACCGTTAGCGCTAAAACAAAAAGTAAAGAAAAATACCGGCGGATAAGTTGCATAGGGGTCATCATAGTAAGCCAGCCTGTTTCATTGCGGTCTTTAAAGGTTCGCGCAAGGCAGCACTTAAAGGGGTTAATGGCAAACGAATCCCAGCGGTAACTTTACCCATTTCATGTAGGGCCCACTTCACTGGAATAGGATTTGCCTCGGTAAACATCGCCTTGTGAACGGCGAGTAATTGATACTGAATAGCGCGTGTTCTCACAACATCATCTGACATGGCTGCTACACAAAGCTCATGCATTAGTCGTGGGGCAATATTGGCTGTCACAGAGATGTTCCCTTTACCGCCCATCAACATCAACATGGCAGCGCTTAAATCATCGCCTGAAAATACTGAGAAATCCTCATGACCTGCACGCTTTAAGTCAGCGATCAACAAGGTTCCACGCTCAATACTGCCAGTAGCATCTTTAATGCCAATGATGCCAGGAACATCAGCCAAACGCACTACGGTCTCGCCAGCCAAATCAGCTACCGTGCGGCCTGGTACGTTGTACAAAATGACGGGCAGATCAACAGACTCAGCAATCTTTTTAAAGTGGGCATACATACCCTCTTGTGTTGGCTTATTGTAATAAGGAACAACTTGCAAGCTGGCATCCGCACCAACCTTTTTGGCAAACTCGGTAAGCTCCATGGCTTCTGAAGTGGAGTTTCCACCAGTACCAGCAATCACAGGAATACGGCCAGCAATGTGATCCACCGTCGCACGGATTAATTCGCAATGCTCTTCTACAGAAACCGTTGGAGACTCTCCGCTTGTTCCGACAATCACAATACCATCGGTACCTTCAGCTACATGCCAATCCAGGAGGGATCGCAGCGCTGGAAAATCAAGACTTCCATCCTCAAGCATCGGTGTAACGATAGCGGGCATGCTGCCAGCGATGGGCTTTTTACTACCTGTGGATTGAGTTTTATTTGTCACCGAATTTATACCGAATTTGACCTATGTTAACCCTGAAATTGTAACGGAATAAGCCCGTTTAAATCGCCTTTTACAGCGCATAGCCTTTGAATCATCGCGGGTTTAGGCAGGTCGACATAAATATCTTCATACCCAATGACTTTTAGACCATTTTGACCCGCTAAATCCAACAATTCCCCTGGTTTTAAGAGGAAATTGGGGTTAGACGGTTTGCCAAACTGCGCATTTCCTTGGGCAAAGGTCTCATAAATCAATACGCCGCCATCAATCAGCATTTTGGGTAATTGATCAAGATGGGGTCGAAATAGGTAATTGGTGACAACAATGCCAGCAAACAGTTCACCTACCAAAGGCCAGTCAACAAGCTCCAAATCCGCCTGTTGAGCTATTAACCCTGGAATCGCTAAGCTCTCTAGCGCCCGAACATCCTTATCTACCCCCACCACACTGTAACTTGACTCAGTAAGGAATTTTGAATGCCTTCCTGAACCACATGCCAAATCTAAAACTCGTCCTTCGTTTGGAATCAAGGCAGCATATCGCCTTACCCAAGGAGAGGCTTGCTCGATTGCGGAGTGAAATGTAGTCAAAAGGTTAGTAAAGAGTCCATATTCAATCGTAAGCCAGACCCATCGCTTCACGAACTTCGCGCATGGTTTCTTGCGCTACTTTGCGTGCTTTATCGCAGCCATCAGCAATGATGGAGCGCAATAAACTAGGGTCATCCAAGTATTTCTGAGCACGCTCAAACATCGGCTGCTGTTCAGCCAAAATGGCATCAATCACTGGCTGCTTACATTCTAGGCAGCCTATACCAGCAGATTTACATTCTTTCTCAACCCATTGCTTAGTCTCATCTGTAGAGTACACAGCATGAAGCTGCCATACAGGACAACGCGCAGGATCGCCAGGGTCTGTTCGGCGCACACGTGCTGGATCAGTAGGCATGGTTCGAATAGACTTGATCACTTCTTCTGGTTTCTGACGAATGCTGATAGTGTTGCCATAGGACTTGGACATCTTTTGACCATCAATGCCAGGCATGCGTGAGGCCGTTGTTAATAAAGCCTGTGGCTCAGGCAGAATAATTTTGCGTGCGCCTTCTAAAAAGCCAAACAACCTCTCGCGATCGGCCATCGATAAACTTTGCGCTTCCTGAAGCAAGGCTTTAGCCTGCTCGAGAGCCTCATCGTCACCCCGCTCCTGAAAGGCTACCCGTAATTCCGCATACATCTTTGCGCGCTTGCTGCCTAATTTTTTAACCGCCTCAAGTGCCTTTTCTTCAAATCCAGGTTCACGTCCATAGAGATAATTAAAACGACGCGCAACTTCACGTGTCATCTCTACATGCGGAACTTGATCCTCACCAACCGGTACAAATTGTGCGCGATACATCAAGATATCAGCAGCCTGCAACAATGGATAACCTAAAAATCCGTATGTTTGCAAATCTTTTTCTTTTAATTTTTCAATTTGATCCTTGTAGGTTGGTACACGCTCCAACCAGCCTAATGGCGTTCCCATGGCGAGCAATAGGAAAAGTTCAGCATGCTCCGGCACTTTGCTTTGAATAAATAAAGTCGCTTGATTAGGATCGACACCAGCAGCAAGCCAGTCAATTACCATTCCCCAAACAGACTCCTCGATCACGTCGGGAGTCTCGTAATGCGTTGTTAATGCATGCCAGTCAGCAACAAAGAAAAAGCAAGGGTACTCAGATTGCAGGCGCACCCAATTTTTTAAAACGCCGTGGTAATGACCTAAGTGCAAATTACCAGTAGGCCTCATGCCCGATAGAACTCGTTCAGCAAACATCTTTTTTAATCTTTATCTTTGTGGAAGTGAAAAACTTGGTTGAAAGGCATCATTGAAACAGCGACCAAACAGGCGTCAGATGATCCGGTAAATGGGGTAAAGCCCCCAAGTCAATATGACTTTCATGGGGATCATGAAAGTCAGATCCGCGTGAAGCCAAAAAACCATATTGCTGTGCAATTTTTCCGTAAGTCTTATATTGGTCTGGACTATGGCTTCCCGTAATCACTTCGATCGCTACTCCACCAATGTCTTTGAAATGCTTAAATAATTCATCCATCTGCATGGCGTTAAATTTATACCTACCAGGATGGGCAATTACTGCAACGCCACCGGCCGCTTTAATCCACGCAACAGCATCATCCAAGTTTGCCCACTGGTGCGGCACATAGCCAGGCTTACCTTCGATTAGGTAATTCTTGAACACGTGTTCCGTATCTCGGCAAACACCCTGCTCTACTAAAAAACGTGCAAAGTGTGTTCTGGAGATTAATTGATGATTGCCAGCAAAATGCAAGGCACCTTCATAGGCACCCGGAATTCCCACCTTCAGCAATTGATCAGCCATCATTTGAGCGCGATTACTGCGACCTTCACGAGTGTGGCGCAGACCTTCCAAAATAACCGCATGCTCAGCGTCTATTCCCAACCCGACAATATGAATCGTTTGCCCCATCCAGGTTACGGAGATCTCAACTCCAGACAGATAGTCCATCCCCAAGGCTTTCGCCGCCACTTTTGCACGGGCTTGACCACCTAACTCATCATGATCGGTGAGGGCCCATAAACGTACGCCATTTGCATAAGCCCGCTCAGCGAGCTCTTCAGGCGTCAAAGTTCCGTCAGAAACTACTGAGTGGCAATGCAAATCGGCATTTAGAGTGGAAATACTAGACATGACCCTATTTTAGGTCAAGCTGGTGTCAATTACCCGACGCGGCGCATCCAAATAGTCCCGAGACTGCATTTCAATCAAACGGGACACGGTTCTGGAGAATTCGCTTGTAATCTGGCCCTCGGTATACAAATCTGGGGCTGGAACATCTGCGGAAATGATCAATTTGATCTTATGGTCGTATAAAACGTCGATTAGCCAGATAAAACGGCGTGCTTCATTGGTCATGCGAGGCGGCATATAAGGCACACCAGACAAAATCACCGTATGAAACTGATTGGCGATTTCTAGATAATCATTTTGAGAGCGCGGACCACAACACAGGGTTCTAAAGTCAAACCAAACTACCCCATCACACATATGCAGGGGCTTTAATTCGCGCGATTCGATACGCAATACTGGATTAAGGACTTCTTGTTGGTTACCAATCAAACCTTGGAACATTTCTTCTAGGCGATGATGGGTTTCCTCATTGGAGGGTGTGAGATAAGCCTCAACCTGAGCCATTTGCACGCGACGGTAATCATTACCAGCGTCCACATTCATCACATCTAACTTTTCCTCTAGCAATCTAATAGCAGGCATCAGGCGATCTCGATGCAAACCATTTGGATAAAGTTGATCAGGACGGTAATTTGAGGTCATCACAAATTGCACGCGATCAGCAAATAAAGCACTGAGCAAGCGGTACAAGATCATCGCATCAGCAATGTCATTAATATGAAACTCATCAAAACAAATCAGGCGATAACGCTTTGCAATGCGCTTAGATAAAACCTCTAAAGGATCCGCCAAACCTGAAAGTTCATGCAACTCACGATGTACTTCACGCATAAACTCATGAAAATGGATACGGATCTTTTTTTCAAGTGGCGAAGCGGCATAAAAACAATCCATTAAAAAGGATTTGCCACGCCCTACTCCACCCCATAAGTACAGACCACGAGGCAATGTGGGTTTGAATAATTTCTTTTTTAATCCACTGCTGCGGATTTTTTTATAGGCAGTCCACTCATCTTCGCAAAGCTGTAAGCGCTCGATGGCAGCAAGCTGCGCGGGATCGGTGTGATACCCGCGCGCCTTTAACTCTTGATGGTAATACTCTAACGCTTTCAATTACATGTTTAATGCACGTTTATCCGTCGCTAATGCTGCTTCGCGAACCACTTCCGACAAGCTAGGATGTGGGTGGCAGATACGGGCAATATCCTCAGCTGCTGCTTTAAATTCCATTGCTACAGCGGCTTCAGCAATTAAATCAGATGCATTTGGTCCAATAATATGAACGCCCAAGATTTCATCGGTATTTGCATCGGCAAGTACTTTGACAAAGCCATCAGAACGACCCATACCTAAAGCGCGACCATTTGCAGCAAATGGGAATTGACCAGCTTTATAGGCACGGCCTTCCGCTTTAAGCTGCTCTTCGGTTTTACCAACCCAAGCAATTTCAGGATCGGTATAAATAACCCAAGGAATGCAGTTGTAATCTATATGCGGTTTTTGACCAGCGATTATTTCAGCAACCAACACGCCTTCATCTTCCGCTTTGTGTGCCAACATCGGACCACGCACAACGTCACCTACGGCATAGACGCCAGGCGCTGAAGTTGCGCAAGTATGATCATCAATAGGAATGAAACCACGCTCATCCACTTTCAAACCAATGCTATCCAAGCCCAATTTATCGGTATTTGGAACACGACCAACTGAAACGATCAAACGATCGCATTCTAATTTGGCAGCTTTACCAGCGGCATCAGTGTAATTGACCACTACACCTTTTTTATCGGCCTTTACATCGCCAATTTTTACGCCAGTATTGATACTTAAACCTTGCTTACTCAATAACTTCTGCGCTTCTTTAGCAATACCTTGATCGCATGCGCCCAAGAAAGATGGCATTGCTTCAAGAATAGTCACTTCAGAGCCTACACGGCGCCATACAGAGCCCAACTCTAAGCCAATTACGCCAGCGCCAATTACGCCAAGCTTCTTCGGTGTGGAATCAAATTTAAGGGCGCCTTCGTTATCGCAAATGAGAACGTTATCAACAGCGATACCAGGGAGGTGACGAGCTTTAGAGCCAGTAGCAATGATCACGTTTTTCGCAGTCACTGTTTCTTTGTCTTTACCGTCAATCTTGACTTGATAGCCATCAGCTGTCTTACCCTCAAAAGAGGCATGACCTTTTAATAAAGTGATTTTATTCTTACGGAACAAGAACTGAATACCACCAGTCATCTTAGTAACGATGTCATCTTTACGAGCAATCATCTTCTTGGAGTCCATGCTCACAGCGCCAACCTTAATACCGTGGTCAGCGGCGTGATGACTAATCTTCTCGAATTCTTCGGAAGAAGCCAACAAAGCTTTAGAAGGAATGCAACCAACGTTCAAACAGGTTCCGCCTAAACGTGGCTCACCTTTTGGATCGTCATAGCTACTAGACTCAGCACACGCAACTTTAAAACCGAGTTGCGCTGCACGAATTGCGGCGATGTAGCCACCAGGACCACCACCGATTACGAGTACGTCAAAAGTTTGGCTCATGTTCTTCCCTTATTACAAATCAAGGAGGAGACGTGAAGGATCTTCTAAAGCATCCTTCATCGCAACCAAACCAAGAACAGCTTCACGTCCGTCAATGATGCGGTGATCGTATGACATAGCGAGATAGTTGATTGGACGAATCACGATTTGACCATTTTCAACAACTGCACGCTCTTTAGTCGCATGAATACCCAGGATGGCGGACTGAGGAGGATTGATGATTGGAGTAGAGAGCATTGAGCCAAATACGCCACCATTGGAAATTGAGAATGTACCGCCAGTCAAATCTTCAAGTGACAACTTGCCTTCACGAGCCTTCACACCAAACTCAGCAATTTTCTTCTCGATGTCTGCCAAATTCATTTGGTCTACATCACGCAAGATTGGAACAACCAAACCACGTGGTGAACTTACTGCAATACCGATATCAAAGTAACCGTGATAGATGATGTCATTGCCGTCAACGGAGGCATTTAACAATGGGAACTTTTTCAAAGCATGGGTAGCAGCTTTGACGAAGAAAGACATGAAACCCAATTTCACGCCATGGACTTTCTCAAACTGATCTTTGTACTTGTTACGCAAAGCAATCACTGGGCCCATGTTGACTTCATTGAATGTTGTCAAAATAGCGTTGTTTGCTTGTGACTCAAGCAAACGCTCAGCAATACGAGCACGTAAACGGCTCATTGGAACGCGTTCTTCTGGACGGTTACCAGTTGGGATTGGAGCTGTTGGAGCTGAAACAGTTTTTGAACCACCAGCAACTGCACCGATAACGTCACCCTTGGTGATACGACCATCACGACCAGAGCCAGCAACTTGACCAGCGCTTAAATTGTTTTCTGCCATCAACTTAGCGGCGGAGGGTGCAGCAGCGGCGCCAGATTTTGCAGCAGGAGCGGCAGCAGCTGGAGCGGCAACAGGTGCAGCTGCAGGCGCTGGAGCGGCGACCGCTGCAGGTGCAGCAGCGGCAACCGCTGTGCTATCGATCTTCGCGATCAATTGCTCAGCAACAACCGTACCACCGTCAGCTACAACGATTTCTGTCAAAACACCAGCGGATGGGGCTGGAACTTCCAACACCACTTTGTCAGTTTCAATTTCAATCAAGATTTCATCTTGAGCGACGGCATCGCCGACTTTCTTTTTCCACTGCAACATTGTTGCTTCTGCTACTGACTCGGAGAGTTGGGGAACTTTAACTTCAAAAATAGCCATGATTAATCCTAGTTAATATTTATGTTGAGTTATGACGACGATTATTTCGTAATCACATAACCTTTAAGTTTGGCAAACGCCGCAGTCAGAAGAGACTTCTGTTGTTCTTGATGTAAATGCGCATAACCACAAGCTGGGGAAGCGGATGCTGGACGGCCGGCATATGCCAACTTAGTACCATCAGCCATATTTTCCAAAATATTGTGCTGAACAAAGAACCAAGCACCTTGGTTTTGTGGCTCATCTTGACACCACACTACCTCTTCCAGTTTTGGATATTTCTTCAACTCAGCAGCCAATGCTTTGTGTGGGAAAGGGTATAACTGCTCCAAGCGAATAATCGCTGCATCAGTTACCTTCTTCTCCGTGCGCGCTTTAGCTAGATCGTAGTACACCTTGCCCGAGCACATTACCAAACGGGTAACTTGCTTAGGATCAATGGACTCATCGCGCTCAGGCAAGATAGTTTGGAAACCACCCTTAGTGAACTCTGACAATGGTGATGCAGCTTCTTTATTGCGCAACAATGATTTAGGAGTCATCAAGATCAGCGGCTTGCGGAACTGACGAATCATCTGGCGACGTAAAACATGGAAGATTTGTGAAGCTGTTGTTGGCTGAATCACCTGCATATTGGTATCAGCGCACAACTGCATGAAGCGCTCTAAACGTGCTGATGAATGTTCAGGTCCCTGACCTTCATATCCATGAGGCAACATCATAACGAGACCGTTAGCACGGCCCCACTTCACTTCACCGGAGGCGATAAACTGATCAATCACCACTTGCGCGCCGTTTGCAAAGTCGCCGAACTGCGCCTCCCAAATGGTTAAAGTATTTGGCTCTGCAGCAGCATAACCATACTCAAAACCTAAAACCGCTTCTTCTGAAAGAATCGAGTCAATTACCAAAAATGGAGCTTGATCTTTAGTAACGTGCTGGAGTGCTACATAAGTACCGGTATCCCACTTCTCACGATTTTGGTTATGCAACACCGCGTGACGATGGGTAAACGTACCGCGACCACTATCCTCACCAGATAGACGTACTGGATAGCCACTTGCTACTAGGGATGCGAAAGCCATGTGCTCACCCATACCCCAATCGATATTGACTTCACCACGTCCCATTGCTGCGCGGTCACGATAGACCTTCTCAACCAATGGATGGGCTTTGAAATCTTCAGGAATCGTTGAAATCTTGTCAGCTAAACGCTTCCATTCTGTTAATGGAATAGCTGTATCGGATTCATCAGTCCACTTCTTATTTAAGAAAGGTGACCAATCTACCGCGAACTTACCTTTGAAGTTGCTCAATACAGGATCTGATGTTTGCTTACCAGCATCCATCGCGGCGCGGTATTCTTTAACCATCAAATCACCAGTACCTACTGGCAATACACCTTGAGCTTCTAACTTATCAGCGTAAACCTTGCGTGTGCCAGGATGCGCAGCAATGATTTTGTACATCAAAGGCTGAGTCATTGCAGGCGTGTCTTGCTCGTTGTGTCCCAATTTTCTGAAGCAGACGATATCAACCGCAACGTCTTTGTGGAACTTCGTACGGAACTCAACAGCCAATTTAGTTGCTAACACTACCGCTTCAGGATCATCACCATTCACGTGCAATACAGGAGCATCAACCACCTTCATGATGTCTGTGCAATACAAGCTTGAACGTAAATCGCGTGGATCGGATGTAGTGAAACCAATTTGGTTATTAATGACAATATGAATCGTGCCGCCAGTAGAGTAACCGCGAACCTCAGACATTGCTAAGGTTTCTTGCATTACGCCCTGTCCTGCAATCGCCGCATCACCGTGAACCAATACTGGCAACACTTGTTCACCGAGCAAGTCACCACGGCGCTCCATACGAGCGCGCGCAGAACCCTCTACTACAGGGTTCACGATTTCTAAATGGGATGGGTTAAACGCCAAGGACAAATGCACTGGACCTGCCGGTGTCGAAATATCGCTTGAGAAACCTTGGTGGTATTTCACATCGCCAGCTGGCAATGTTTCTGGGCCCTTATGCTCAAACTCAGCAAACAAGTCCGTTGGCATTTTGCCCAATACGTTTACCAAAACGTTTAAGCGGCCACGGTGAGCCATACCAATCACGATCTCTTGAACGCCTTTGGAGCCCGCCTCACGAATCAACTCATCCATACAGGCAATGAAACTTTCACCGCCCTCAAGAGAGAAACGCTTTTGCCCAACATATTTGGCTTGCAGATAACGCTCTAAACCTTCAGCTGCAGTAACGCGGTCAAGCACTTGACGCTTTTCTTCTGTATTAAACCTTGGGGTCGAACGAATCGACTCTAATTTTTCTTGCCACCACTTCTTAATCTTCTGGTCGGCAATAAACATGTACTCAGCGCCGATGGTGCCGCAGTATGTTTCGCGCAATGCTTGCAATAAATCACGCAAAGTCATTTCTGACTTGCCGAAGAATGTATTGCTGGTGTTGAAAACGATATCCATATCGCCATCTGTAAAGCCATAGAAAGCTGGATCTAATTCTGGAATGTCCGGACGCTCTGAGCGTTTCAACGGATCCGTATTAGCCCAGCGATTACCGACGTTACGATAAGCAGCAATTAACTGCTGAACAGCAACGCGTTTGCGTCCCATTTCTGAGTCGGCTGAATCTGAAACAGTTCTAATTGGGCCTTGTTTCGCACGCTCAGCGAATGAGGCAACAATCGGGCCATGAGCAATATCAGTTCTGGTAGAACCATCTACGGCTGGAGCCTGCTTCACATTATCAAAATAATCTCGCCAATGATCTTCAACCGAAGCTGGATCTAGCAAGTAGGATTCGTAGAGTTCCTCTACGTAGGGGGCGTTTCCGCCGAAGAGATAGGAATTATCTCTTTGATCCTGCATCATGATGCTCACCTTTCATCGGGTTTCCCGAATAAAAACTGTGGTTAAAACCATCCGCCGTACGGCTTAACCGGTTAACGAATTGATCCGTGCAAATACTGTTACTAGGCGCTAATTTAACACGAGTAACCATAGATGGATGAAGGGCTTTCCCTGATTTAAGCCCAAACACGGGAAAGCCCCTATTAAAGTCATTTCTCTTATAGGAACTTTCCTACATCGTTTTAAGTAATTACTGACAGATTCCAATCAATAGACTTTTTATTCTTTAAATCTTCAAATGTATTAACGAGATTAAGGAAATATGAAAGACATTACCCCTGAAATGGAATACTTAAGCACCAGACAAAGCGCCAAGGTTTTGCAGGTTTCTCTTGGTACAGTTCAAAAAATGGTTGAATTGGGTGAATTAGTTGCCTGGAAAACACGAGGTGGGCATCGACGTATTTTAGCGACCTCACTAGAACAGCAGTTACTCAGACGTAAAAAAGCTATGCGTCAAAAATGCACGCAAAACTGTGTAGCAATGGGGATATTTAAGAATATCGAAAATAGCTTTCAGTTAATAGATTCAATTCAATCATGGCAATTAAAGGTTGAGATGGATGTAACTGAAGATAGACTAGAGGGGCTAATGAAGGCGGTCTCTCTATCTCCAGATTTAATCTTTCTAGATACCCACATACCCCCTATCGAACAGGTACATTTATTAAATTATCTCAATAAAAACAAGGATACAAAGAGCATTCCTATACTAGTAGGTGAAGAATTTGCCAAACTACACCCTGATATTTGTCGCTTAAAAAATCTAGAGATTGCACAATCCTCCTCTGAAAGCATACCTGCAGCGTCCGAAAATAAGCTTTTAAGCCAGAATCAGATCATTATTAGCTATCACTCAGGCAATTCCGAGGAAGACCTATCGCAGCCATCAAAAGCTTATCCAGAGAGTCTAGAGCCTTTATTTTTACAAGCTCTATCTCAGAAGCTTCCTTAAAACAGCACCTAGAACAGCGCAATGAAAAAAGGCCGTCAATGACGGCCTTTTTAATAATTCAGTAAATTCAGTAGCTTAGATCAAAAAGCTGGTGCGATCTCTACCATCGATCCATTTTGGAGCCTTGCCGCGACCAGTCCAAGTTTCACCAGTTTCAGGATTGCGATACTTAGGAGCTACTTTACCGCTAGCATTACGGACGCCTGCTTTACGACTAAATAAATCGGCAGCAGTTAAGTCATATTCTTCAATGATTAACTTAGCTTTCGCAATTCCATCCGCTTTTTCACGCTGAATCGCTTCTTTAATTTGTTTATCCAACTGCTCGCGTTGGGCTAAAAGATCTTTATAAGAAGACATGTATTTTTTCTCCGAATAACATGGTTATAAAAATGGGTAAAGTCCATTATCTGCCAATTATTATATATACATTCACTTAACAATCAATATATAAAGATATTTATATATAAACCTCTGTTTTATATGGATTTAACAGTGATTATCATTCATTTAATAACATAATATTTATAAATATCATACTTAAAAACGGGAAATGGTATCGAAAAATACTGACTCGTTGGCTGTAGTTGCAATTACTGTGGCAGCATTTAACGCAATAAGCTTGCAACGATTAATAATTTTATCGTTCTTGAGGACAAAAAACTCAGCGCCAGATCACTTAGTTAGTATTTTTTACTCTTGAAACTGCGATAAGGGGATCATTAATGAATGGTCGGGGCGAGAGGATTTGAACCTCCGACCACATGCACCCCATGCATGTACGCTACCAGGCTGCGCTACGCCCCGACGAAAGTAAAAATTGTATCAGCAACTATTTAGAAAGAATCTGCAAAACAGCTTGCAGTTCATCGCGTAGGCGTAATTCTCCACGCGCTTCATCCAAGCGATTTCTGGCGCCGCTGATGGTAAAGCCCTCTTCATAAAGCAAGGCTCTGATTTTACGAATCAACACTACTTCATGATGTTGGTAATAACGGCGATTTCCACGGCGTTTTTGAGGGCTTAATTGTGAAAACTCTTGCTCCCAGTAACGCAGAACGTGGGAACGTACGCCACATAAATCAGCTACTTCACCAATCGTAAAATAGCGTTTAGAGGGGATCGGGGGCAGCTGCGAACTATGCAGTGCCGAACCCGTATCAAGCGTTGTTTTCTCTAGCATGGGACTCCACCACGTCCTTTAGCTTTTGACTGGCATGAAAGGTGACAACCCGTCTTGCGGCAATCGGGATCATCTGTCCGGTCTTAGGATTGCGTCCGGGACGGGCAGACTTATTACGAAGCTGAAAATTGCCAAAACCGGAGATTTTGACCTCAACGCCAGCCTCTAAGGATTGGCCAATGCGATCAAAAAAAGCATCGATCATGTCTTTAGCTTCACGCTTATTCAAGCCAACTTGATCAAAGAGAGCCTCGGATAACTCATTTTTCGTTACCGTATCGTTAGTATTTATTTCACTCATTACCGTAGTCGTCTCGCACTCTCTGTTGGCTTTTTTCTAACTATTCTTTTACTTAATATGAATTCTGGTTTTGCTCTAATACTATACCTAGCGCAGGCGAGCTGCGCATTTTTTCTCAAGAGCAGCTAATAACGCGGCCATTACTGGCTCGATTTGGGCATCTTGCAATGTTTCTTGATGATTCAATAATGTAACGCGGAACGCCAAACTCTTTTCATCATCGGCCATAGAGTTCGAACCTGCCTTAGGCTTGAACTCATCAAAAAGCTCAATGGCACGAACAAAATTTTGCTTGGTAGCAGTCATGGCATCTAATAAAGACTGTACTGAAACGCCCTGCTTTACCACTACAGCTAAATCCCGCTGAACCGCAGGGAATTTACTTAACTCTTCTGGTTGAGGTAAATCTAAGTTGCGAATCGCCTCAAGATCTAATTCAAACAAGATTGGGGCTTGCGGTAATTCATAGGTCTGTTGCAATGCAGGATGCAACTCACCAATCCAACCAATATTCACTAGACCAGATATCGTTTTTAAATGCACTTGAGCTGAGCGGCCAGGATGCAGCGCAGGATGGATGGCTGACTCTGTAACGAAATGCAAGGGATCGAGTACGCGCTCTAAATCACCTTTCACATCAAAGAAATCCACCGCTCTAGTTGCATTAGCCCATTGCTCAGGTACAAAAGTACCGTATGCTAAACCACCAATACGTTGAGGTTGGTGAAAGCCAGCTACTTTTCCAGCTTCTTCTTTTACACTCTCATCGCGTTTAAAGACTCTACCCGTTTCAAATAAACGTACACGTGCAGCACCACGGTTTAGGTTAGCCTTAAGGTTCCCCAATAAGCCACCCCACAAATTGCTACGCATCACTCCATATTGACTGGCAATAGGATTAACTACAGCAATCAGATCTTTTTCTGTTGCACCAGCAAGGCGTTTTTCACTTTCAATATCAATAAAGCCAAAATTCACTGCTTCTTGATAACCTTGTATTGCAAAACGTTGGCGCAATAAATGAACCCCGCGCTTTGCTTCAGCTTTAGCGCTCATTTTTAAAGAGGCAACTGGAGGAGTATCTGGAATGTTTTCAAATCCATACATTCGAGCCACTTCTTCAATCAAATCTTCTTCGATTTCAATATCAAAGCGATGGCTAGGAGGTGTGACAATAAATACATCTCCAGACTCTTGTTTAAATTCAAAAGCAAGACGTTTAAATACGTCAGCAACAATATCGTTTGTTAATGGAATGCCAATGACTTTGACAGCACGTGCTAATCGCATGCTGACAGGCTTGCGCTCAGGCAAAGCCAATACTTGATCATCGATGGGCCCCACTTGACCACCACAGACTTCAACAATTAATGCCGATAAATATTCTAAACATTGAGCAGTATTTTGAGGATCTACACCACGTTCAAAACGATGCGCTGCATCGGTACTAAAGTTAAAGCGACGCGCGCGGCCTTGGATAGCAGATGGCAACCAATAAGCAGCCTCGACATAGATGTTAGTCGTATCATCAGTAACAGCGCAATGATTGCCACCCATAATTCCGGCAAGCGCTACAGGGCCAGCGTGATCAGCAACTACGCCAACCTCCAATACTTTGCCCGATTGGTCAGCTTCAACTGGAGTAACGGTTTGACCATTTAGAAGCTCTAGGGTCTCACCCGCCTTTGCCCAGCGAACAGTCAAGTCGCCAGATAATTTATCGATATCAAACACATGGGTTGGCTGACCCATCTCCAGCATTACATAATTTGATAAATCGACTAATGGCGAAATACTTCTTTGGCCAGCACGAGTTAAACGCTTCACAATCCATTCAGGAGTTTTTGCTTTGGGATTTACACCACGAATAATGCGACCAGCAAAACGACCACAAAGATCTTTGTTCTCAATGGATACTTGCAACTTATCGGAAATAGATACCGCGGGAGCGGTCCATTGAGGTGCGCAAAAGGCTGCGCCAGTAATAGCGGACACTTCACGAGCCATCCCGATTAAAGACAGGCAATCTGCTTTATTCGGAGTGAGCTTGATGATAAAAATCTGATCATCTAAATCTAAATATTGGCGAATATCCTCGCCAATAGGCGCATCAGCAGGCAACTCCAAAATACCTTCATGATCTTCGCCTAAGCCAAGCTCGCGACCAGAGCACAACATACCCTGACTTTCCACGCCGCGTAATTTGCCTACCTTGATCATAAAAGGCTTGCCACCTGCTTCAGCAGGAGGCAATTGCGCACCCACCATAGCGCAAGGAATTTTGATACCAGCACGTGCATTAGGCGCGCCGCAAACAATTTGCAATTCCTCACCCGTTCCTGCATCTACCTTACAAACCCGCAAACGATCTGCATCAGGATGTTGTTCTGCCGTCAGAATTTGCGCAACCAAAATTTTTGTAAAAGCGGGAGCAACTGAATGCTGCTCTTCCACCTCTAAACCAGCCATGGTCATTGCATGACCCAAGGCATTACTATCGATAGAGGGATTTACATATTGGCGAAGCCAAGATTCAGAAAATTGCATAAATTATTTGAGTAGGTGTCTGCTTACGCAGGGAATTGCGCTAAGAAACGTAAATCGTTTTCAAAGAAGAGGCGTAAATCATCAACGCCATAACGCAACATAGTGAGACGCTCTAGGCCTGAGCCAAAAGCAAAACCGGTATAACGTTCCGGGTCAATACCCATATTACGCAATACATTAGGATGCACTTGCCCCGCTCCCGAGATTTCTAACCAGCGGCCAGCTAACTTACCGCTACCAAAGGCCATATCAATTTCAGCAGAAGGTTCTGTGAATGGGAAATAAGAAGGACGGAAACGAACCTGTAATTCATTCGTTTCAAAAAAGGTTCTTAAGAAATCTGTGTAGACGCCTTTGAGGTCGGCAAAAGAAACGCTTTCTGCAATCCACAAACCTTCAACCTGATGGAACATCGGCGAGTGCGTTGCATCGCTATCAACACGATAGGTACGACCTGGGGCAATCACTTTGATGGGGGGCATGACATCTGCATGCGCATATTTCTTCACATGCTCACTGGCATAACGCACCTGAATAGGACTAGTATGCGTACGCAATAACAAAGGCTTCCCATCGGAATCTTTGCCATCAATATAAAAAGTGTCCTGCATAGAGCGTGCAGGATGATTCTCTGGGCTATTTAAGGCGGTGAAATTAAACCAATCGGTTTCAATTTCAGGGCCATCAGCCACATCAAATCCAATGGAGCGGAAGATTTCTTCAACGCGTTCCCATGTCCGCATTACGGGATGCAGGCTACCCACATCTTGGCCGCGACCTGGTAATGAAACATCAATCGATTCAGCAGCAAGGCGTTGCAACAATACGGCATCAGCCAAAGCTTGGCGACGTTCTTGTAATGCAGTCTCTACTTGTGCTTTTACTTGATTAATTTGTGCGCCAGCACTCTTGCGTTCGTCAGGCGACATTCCGCCAAGCGCTTTTAAACGCTCAGTTAGAACACCTGATTTACCGAGATACTTGGCTTTCGCGTCCTCAAGAGCTGCCGCATCGGCAGCTCCGAGGAAATCACGTTTAGCATCCTCGACAATGTGGTCGAGAGATACCATTGCGACTTAGTTCTATTAACTCAGAATTAAGCTGCAGCGGTAGCGCTTACTACGGACTTGATCCGAGTAACCAAAGCGGCAAAAGCTGCTTTGTCTCTGATGGCCATGTCGGAAAGTACTTTGCGATCGAGTTCGATCGAAGCTTTCTTCATACCATTCATGAATACGCTGTAAGTCATTTGATGCTCACGAACTGCCGCATTGATACGAGCAATCCACAAAGCGCGGAATACACGTTTCTTATTACGACGGTCACGATATGCATATTGACCAGCACGCATAACTGCTTGCTTAGCAATACGGAATACGTTTTTACGACGTCCACGATAACCTGTTGCGGCATCGGTGATTTTCTTATGACGGGCTCTTGCTGTAACCCCACGTTTGACTCTTGGCATTTATTTCTCCTGATCTAGTCTGAGGTTAAGCGTATGGAAGCATAGAGCGAATTGACTTAACGTCAGCTTTCGCAACTTCGGTGGTACCACGTAATTGACGCTTGCTCTTAGTGGTTTTCTTGGTGAGGATGTGGCGTTTGAAAGCCTGACCTCGTTTAATCGTTCCGCCTGCGCGAACCGTGAAGCGCTTTTTAGCGCTACTCTTGCTCTTCATCTTGGGCATAAAGCACCCCTTCTTCTGCATGTGCGACATAGGTGGTAACCGACGGCCACTCTTCCTGTACCTAGAAGCACTTCTTACAACCGGCGTCAAAGACGCCTCCCTACATAAACAACAAACTAAACCTTGTGGGTCCGTCTATTACTTAGCCTTACGAATGGGGGCCAGAACCATCACCATCTGGCGACCTTCCATTTTTGGAAACTGTTCAACTTGGCCATATTCAACTAAGTCCAACTTCAAACGCTCCAACATTCTGACTCCGATTTCTTGGTGGGCCATTTCACGACCCCGAAACCGCAGCGTAATCTTTGTCTTATCGCCATCTTCCAAAAAGCGGATTAGATTGCGTAGCTTTACACCATAGTCACCATCATCTGTGCCGGGACGGAATTTCACTTCCTTCACCTGAATCACTTTTTGCTTAAGCTTTGCTTCATGCAAACGTTTGGCTTCTTGGTATTTGAATTTGCCGAAGTCCATGATACGGACTACAGGTGGCACAGCCGTAGGAGCAATTTCAACCAAATCGGTCTCTTTCTCTTCTGCTAAAGCCAAGGCTTCACTCAACTTAACTACACCGATGGGCTCACCATCCATTCCAATCAGACGCACTTCAGGAGCAGTAATTTCCCGATTTATGCGCTGCAATTTTTCAGTAGCGATCTTCTAATTCCTTATAAAAAACAATAAACACCGCACCACCCCTAGCTAAGCTCGGGTCCGACCTTCTCGGATATATCCTTCTGGAGTCGGGCAACAAAATCATCAATAGACATGACGCCTAAGTCGATTCCGCCACGGGCACGAACGGCAACCGTATTACTTTCAGCCTCTTTATCGCCAACAACTAGCAAAAATGGCAACTTCTGTAATGCGTGCTCGCGTATTTTATACGTAATTTTCTCATTTCGCAAATCAGACTCGACTCTAAACCCTTGTTTTTTCAGCAATTGCTGCACTTGTTGTGCATATGCAGCAGAATTATCTGAAATATTTAGGACTACAGCCTGGGTCGGAGCAAGCCAAACTGGCATGTTTCCAGCGTGATTTTCGATCAAAATACCAATAAATCGCTCTAAAGACCCCACAATTGCCCTGTGGAGCATCACGGGAGTCTTGCGACTGTTGTCTTCAGTGACATATTGAGCACCTAAACGCTCTGGCATTGAGAAGTCCACCTGAATGGTGCCACATTGCCATGTACGCCCGATCGAATCTTTGAGGTGGTATTCGATCTTAGGGCCATAAAAAGCGCCCTCACCCGGCAATTCTTCCCAGCTTTGACCAGACGCAGTCAGTGCTCCGCGAAGCGCCTCTTCCGCTTTATCCCAAATCGCATCGTCACCAACACGCTTTACAGGACGAAGAGCCAACTTGACCGCAACTTCAGTAAAACCAAAGTCTTTATAAACATCACGTACCGCTTTATCAAAGGCAGCAACTTCTGATTGAATTTGATCTTCTGTGCAAAATATATGTCCGTCATCTTGTGTAAAGCCGCGTACCCGCATCAAACCATGCAGTGCACCTGATGGTTCATTACGGTGACATTGCCCAAACTCACCGTAGCGGAGTGGCAATTCACGATAGCTATGTAATCCTGAATTAAAGATCTGAACGTGTCCAGGGCAATTCATGGGCTTCAAAGCATAAGCACGATTCTCCGACTCTGTCGTGAACATGTTTTCTTTGTAGTTATCCCAGTGACCAGATTTTTCCCATAGGCCGCGATCCAAAATCTGTGGCGCTTTAACCTCTTGGTAGCCTTCGCGTTGATACACGCGACGCATGTATTGCTCAACTTCTTGCCAGATTGACCATCCCTTTGGATGCCAGAAAATCAAGCCAGGCGCTTCTTCTTGAAAATGAAATAAATCGAGCAGCTTTCCTAAGCGACGATGATCACGCTTTTCAGCCTCTTCAAGCATATGCAGGTAAGCATCTTGATCTTCTTTTTTCAACCAAGCAGTACCGTAGATACGCTGCAACATTTCATTTTTGCTATCGCCACGCCAGTAAGCACCAGCAAGCTTCATCAGCTTAAAGACTTTTAACTTACCAGTAGAAGGCACGTGTGGTCCGCGACATAAATCCGTGAACTTACCTTCAGCATACAAAGAAACATCTTGATCCTGAGGAATGCTGGAAATAATTTCTGCTTTGTAATGCTCGCCCTGATCTTTAAAAAACTTCACAGCCTCATCACGTGGCAATACGCTACGGACGACTGGCTCATCCTTCTTGGCTAGCTCAGCCATTTTCTTTTCAAGCGCCACTAAATCATCAGGAGTGAACGGACGGTGATAAGAAAAATCGTAATAGAAGCCATTTTCAATCACTGGCCCGATAGTTACTTGCGCATCGGGAAATAGTTCTTTAACGGCATAGGCCAGTAGATGAGCAGTCGAATGACGAACGATTTCTAATGCCTCAGGACTCTTGTCAGTAATGATGGCCAATTGAGAATCTTGCTCAATTAAATGACTGACATCAACCATCTTGCCATCAACAATACCGCCTAATGCAGCCTTTGCTAAGCCACTTCCAATGCTTTGAGCAACATCGATTACGCGAACGGCAGTCTCAAACTCACGTTTTGATCCATCGGGCAGAGTAACTACAAGCATGACGACTCCATCAATTTACTGAACAATATTTCCGATACACAAATCCCCAAAAAGAAAGCGCGGGAGCTTTTGGGCAACCGCGCTTTTTTCGGGTCTTCATTCGTTGGTAGGCTCGATTGGACTCGAACCAACGACCCCCACCATGTCAAGGTGGTGCTCTAACCAGCTGAGCTACGAGCCTATACAGACCAAGAGTTTATCACCGGCGGCGAACTTGGGTGACCCCTTTAACGTCTTCCAGGCTATTTTGGACCAAACGCAGCACTTCGGAGTCCTTCACCTCTACCGTCAAAAGGATCTGCGCAAGCCCTTTTTTAGCGGATTTACGCAAATCAATCACATGAACCCCTTGCCTTGTCAGGATTTCGAAAAGCTCCCGCATCAGCTCAGGGCGATCAAGGCCGGTTACGGCCAAATCCGCAGGAAATACCCGCTTAGCATCTTCCGTACTAGGCGAGCCTTGGGCAGATTCACTCCACGCTGTCTGAATCACCCTCTCAGGTGCGCGTTCCAAAAGCCCCCTAAAAGTCTTGCAAGAGCGACGATGAATCGAAACACCACGACCCTGGGTTACAAAGCCCGCAATAGCATCGGGAGGCACTGGACGGCAACAGCGAGCTAACTGTGTCAATAAGGAATCAACCCCTACCACCAACACATCACCGCCCTGACCCACTTTACGAGCGCTGTGACGCAAAACGATTTCAGGGGTAGTACTGGCAACTTTGGTATCAGCCTTTATCTCGGCCTTGACCTCCGAAGGCTTTGCAATAACCCCAGTCTCTTCATCATCTAAGGCATTGAACCAAGCGCGCACTCGGTTACGCGCTCTTTGTGAACGTAAGTAATGACGATCTGACCTTATCCAATCTCTCGATGGGCCGCCATGCTTTACAGCAATGATTTCAATGGTTTGGCCATTTTGCAAACTTGTTTCCAAGGGAACCATCGCTCCATCAACTCTGGCACCCCGACAGCGATGCCCCAAGTCTGTATGAACAGCGTAGGCAAAGTCGATCGGCGTTGAACCCTTCTCCAAAGAGATGACTTTTCCCAATGGAGTAAGCACATAAATATGATCGTCAATCTCGTGATGCTTAAGCTGCTCCCAGGCATCCTCTTTCCAGGAGATGAGTTGGCGAGCCCAAGCAATTTGTCTTTCGTAAGCCACTGCTGCGCTATGAGTTCCTGTTTGATGAACTGAACCAAAACCTGTACTTGAGCTTGAGTTTAAATTCGCACCAGTTTTTGCGTTGGCTGGAGGCGTGGCCATACCGATGTAGGCGCCCTCTTTGTAACGCCAATGCGCTGCCAATCCATATTCGGCTTGTTGATGCATCTCTTGCGTGCGCACCTGAATCTCAAAAGCTGTGCCATGCTCATCCATGACTACAGTATGCAAAGATTGATAGCCGTTGGGTTTGGGTCTAGCAATGTAATCATCGAACTCGCGCGGCACGGGTTGCCAGACATTGTGAACGATACCCAAGACGGCGTAACAAGATTTCACATCCGCTACCAGAACTCGAAAAGCCCTCACATCATAAAGATCGGCAAAGTCTAGAGACTTGCCTTGCATCTTTTTCCAGATACTGTAAATATGCTTAGGACGCCCGAGCACATCGCTAGTAATATGCGCTGCCGCTAACTCTTCTTTGAGGCGAATGACTATTTGCTCAATGAATGCCTCGCGCTCGATGCGCTTTTCATCTAGCATTTTCGCAATATCACGATAGATTTGTGGCGATAAAGTGCGGAAGGCAAGATCCTCCATCTCCCACTTCATCTGCCAAATACCCAAACGATTTGCCAAAGAGGCATCGATACTCAAAATCTCTTGAGCCCAAGCGCTTGGCATGGGGATTTTCTGCTGCGTGATCCAGCGTAAGGTTTGTAGCCGGGAGGCTAGATAAATCAACACTACCCTTAAGTCATCACCGAAGGCGAGTAGCATCTTGCGCAGCATCTCTTCTTGACCACTAACGCTTAGACCGCCATCTTCGCGAACCAACTTCGCTTGGGCATGACGAAGGCCTCGATAGCCAATTAATAATCTAGCTGGTTCGTCACCTAGAAGTTTGACTAGCGCTTCACGTCCATGAGTCGAACCAATATTTTTAGCTGCAGATAAGGTTGCCTCATCGAGATGAAGCATCTCCAAAATCTTGAGCACTCCATCAGAATGCATTTCTGCTGGCTCGCCATACCAGCTATCTACAACTTGTATTTTTTCAGAGGCATTTGCCATTGGCTAGCAGGTGAGTTAACGAAAAGATTAACTTAAGGTTTAGATTAAGGGTTAAAAAAGGAGTTAACTAAAGAACTCTTTTGCCAAGGCAATTTGCTCACGCTTGATAAATGCAGGAGCATGACCAACGCCGGGAATCTCAATGCTTCTGGCATGAGGATTAACCTTACACATTTCAGCAACCGTCTTTGCTGAGAGTAGATCCGAAACCCCACCGCGCACAATCAACATCGGAATATGAATATTCTTATAGGCGTGCCACATAGCCATTTCACCAGCCTTAGCCATGATTGGATTGATAGATGCAAATGGAACAGAAATATTGGGGTCGTAATGCATGACCCACATCCCATTACGCTCAATGAGCATTGGACCATTATATGTTTCCCACTCATCAGGAGTGTGCTCTCCAAAGGATGCGCACAGCGCATTCGCACGCTCGAGTGCTTCAGCACGATGAGCATATTCAAAAGGCTGACCCACATAAGAGCCTAAGCGTTTAATTGCCTCCGGCTCAATCTTTGGACCTACATCATTAATGATCATTCTGCGAATTGGGCAATGAGGCATGGCGGCATAAACCATACCAATCAAGCCGCCCATGGAAGTGCCTAACCAGTCAATCTGCGACACACCCAAGTGCTTTACCAAGCAAGCAATATCAGAGACGTATTGTGGAACTGCATACATCATCGGATTACTGAGGTGATCAGAGTCGCCGCGACCAACGATATCTGGGCATACGACGTAATACTCATTACACATGGATTCTGCAAGGGTCTTAAAGTCACTGCCACGTCTAGTTAAGCCATGAACGCAAAATAAAACTTTAGAGTTATTTGGGTCACCCCAGACGTGGTAAGCCATGCGGTGCGTTGTATCACCGCTTGCGCAATCTACATAAAAGGTCTCACCCTGATAAATCCTCACAGGCGGGATAACTTCAGCCTTACCTAACTCTGCTTGAAGTGCGCTCAACTCTTCAAATAATTCATGATGGACATGCCCCTCCCTACCATGCGCCTCTTCGGGCTGTAATGTGACATGATCGATTCCATGCTTCTCAAGCAATACCGTATTGATGCGAGACATGATTGCTGGCCAGTCTTTCATATACTCAATTTCAATATGGCCAATCAGAGCTGGAAAACTAGGGGTCATCTCCCAAACATGGAGATCATGAACAGCGAGAACACCCGGAACATTTTTTAAATCAGCACCCACCTGAAGATAGTCAATATGAAGTGGAACGCCCTCCATCAGGAAGTGATATGACTCATGCAGGATGCTGAACGTAGATTTGAGAATGAGCAAAGACACGAAAATGGAGAGCAAAGCATCAGCTGGCATCCACCCTGTAAATTGAATAATCAGACCTGCTAGCAATGCACCGACCGAGCCTAATAAATCACCCATGACATGTACCAAAGCAGCGCGAGTATTAACACTGTGTTTATCGTGCGATAGAACCCAAGCAACGATGATATTCATCACCAGACCAATTGCTGCTACTACTGAAACCGTGAAACCATCGACAGTGTGTGGTGTATAAAAACGACCAATCGCCTCAAAGACAATCCAAGCAACCAATGCAAGCATTGCAATACCGTTTACAAATGCGGCCAAAGCTTCAGCACGACCAAATCCAAAGGAATGCTTAGGAGATGGCGGGCGTCTTGCAATAATTTGCGCTAGGAGCGCTAAACCCAAAGCAGCCGCATCGGTCACCATATGACCAGCATCCGAAATCAATGCCAAGGAGCCTGCAAAATACGCCGCAGCCCCCTCTACCCCGGAAAATCCTAAAGTCAGAACTAAGGCAATTAAGAGCAGGTTTTGATTAGAGATTTCTTTGCTATGAGAATGCTTGGCATCACCTTGCTTATGCGCATGCAAGGTGGGGTCACTCTTGTGGTGAGAGTGAGAGTGTTTTTTTGAATGCGAGTGGTGATGGAATCCTGACATGGTGCTGCCATTATTCCATCAATTGATGGCTGAAGTTAAAAGCCTGTTGTGTCAACAGGGGCACCCGTTTTTTCAATCACTTCTTCTTTAGTAACACCTGGAGCCAATTCAACCAATTTCAAACCCTTAGGCGTGATATCGAGCACACACAAGTCGGTAATGATGCGGCTGATAACGCCTACTCCAGTTAAAGGCAATGTGCATTCAGGAAGAATCTTAATTTCTTGAGTACCGTCTTTTTTCTTTGCAACGTGCTCCATCAAGACAACCACATGTTTAACGCCTGCAACCAGATCCATAGCGCCGCCCATACCTTTGACCATTTTTCCCGGAATCATCCAGTTGGCTAAGTCACCGTGCTCACTAACTTGCATCGCGCCCAAAATCGCAATATTAATTTTTCCACCACGAATCATGCCAAAGGAGTCGGCCGATGAGAAGATTGAAGATCCAGGCAAAGTAGTCACGGTTTGTTTGCCAGCATTTATCAAGTCTGCATCGATTTGCGCTTCTGTTGGAAAAGGCCCAATACCAAGCAGGCCATTTTCGGATTGAAGCCAAACTTCCATATCTTTGGGCACATGATTGGCAACCAAAGTTGGCATACCAATACCCAAATTGACGTAATAACCATCTTTCAATTCTTTAGCAGCACGTGCTGCCATTTCATCTCTATTCCAAGGCATATCGATCTTCCTAACTATTCTGTGTTTTGACTAATTCGACGATTAAGCTGCTGATAAAGTGCGTTGTTCAATCCGCTTCTCAGGGTTCTTATTGATCACCAAGCGGTGAACATAAATACCAGGCGTATGAATTTCATCAGGGTGCAACTCGCCGTTCTCGACAATCTCTTCCACTTCAGCAACGGTAATCTTTCCGGCCATTGCTACTACTGGGTTGAAGTTACGAGCGGTATAGCGATAAACCAAATTGCCTGAGCGATCTGCTTTCCAAGCTTTAACCAAAGAAATATCTGAAACGATCGCGCGTTCCATGATGTACTTTTCACCATCAAATTCTTTTACCTCTTTACCTTCCGCAACCAATGTACCAACACCGGTTTTGGTATAGAACGCTGGAATACCACAACCGCCTGCGCGTAACTTTTCAGCCAAGGTTCCTTGTGGCGTGAATTCCAAATCCAATTCACCAGCTAAGTATTGACGTTCGAACTCTTTGTTTTCGCCAACATAAGAGGCAACCATCTTTTTGACCTGGCGAGAATTCAATAAAATTCCCAAACCAAAACCATCAACGCCCGCATTATTTGCGATCACAGTAAGATTTTGGGCGCCCAAATCTTTTACAGCATCAATTAAAGCCTCGGGAATGCCACAAAGACCAAAACCACCAGCGGCGATTTTTTGACCATCCTTCAAGATATCCCGCAGAGCATCGATTGCTGATGGGTAGGTTTTATTCATAATTTTTGTCCTAATATTGCTGAAAAGGGTAAAAAAGTAATCATAACGCTTTAGGCATGAGGGCTAACCCCCAATTGGCACCAAGGTGGATATAGGGTGCTTAGAACTAAACTATGCCAATAACCCCATTTTTAAGAATTTTCGGAGAATTTGAATGAACCCCCAAGAATTGCTAGAACAATTTGGACCCAGAGAATCCATGGACTACGACTTGGTCATCGTTGGTGGCGGCCCTGCAGGCTTATCCGCAGCAATTAGAGCAAAACAATTGGCAGCAGAATCCGGAAAAGAAATTGGGGTATGCGTTCTGGAAAAGGGTTCTGAAATCGGCGCCCATATTTTGTCTGGCGCCGTCATGGACCCGAAAGCCCTTACAGAACTTCTGCCTAATTGGAAAGAACTCGGCGCTCCACTGCATACTGCCGTTACTCAAGATCAGTTTTTATTTCTGACTTCCGATAACTCCTATCAAGTACCCAACTGGCTATTGCCCCATTGCTTTCAAAACGAAGGGAATTACATTGTTAGCTTGGCCAATGTCACTCGCTGGTTAGGCGAACAAGCCGAGGCTCTTGGTGTGGAGATCTTCCCAGGCTTTCCTGCTGCTGAGATTTTGTACAACGAACAAGGTGCGGTCTGCGGAGTCGCCACAGGGTGTATGGGCTTAGATAAAGAAAGTAATCCGACAGATCACTTTCAGCTTGGCATGGAATTACGAGCGAAATACACTTTATTTGCCGAAGGCTCACGCGGCCACCTTGGCAAGCAATTGATTTCTAAATTCATGCTAGATAAAGATGCGGATCCACAAAGCTATGGAATCGGTATTAAAGAACTTTGGGAAGTAGAACCTTCCAAGAGCAAGCCGGGATTGGTTGTGCACACTGCAGGCTGGCCTTTAGAAAGCGATACTTATGGCGGCTCATTTCTCTACCACCTGGGCGATAACAAAGTCGCAGTAGGCCTGGTCGTTGGACTCTCCTACAAGAATCCTTACCTGTCTCCGTTTGAAGAATTCCAGCGTTACAAACTCCATCCGAAAATTCGTGAGACTTTTGAAGGCGGAAAGCGCATTGCCTATGGGGCTCGCGCCCTTACCGCTGGTGGCTTAAATAGCCTGCCTAAAACCGTATTTCCTGGTGGCGCCTTAATTGGTTGCGATGCTGGATTCTTGAATGCTTCTCGCATTAAAGGTAGTCATGCGGCTATTAAAACCGGCATGCTTGCCGCTGAAGCTACCGTAGCCGCTTTAAATGAAAATCGCTCTGCCGATATTCTTGAGGCCTATCCAAAGGCCTTTCAAAATAGTTGGCTCCATACCGAACTCAATCAAGCGCGCAACTTTAAGCCTTGGATGTCTAAAGGGCTTTATGTTGGCACTTTAATGGTTGGCTTAGAGCAAAAAGTTCTGGGTGGCAACATGCCTTGGACTGTACATATTAAACATGCCGATCATGAGTGCTTAGAGCCTGCATCCGCATATAAGCCTATTAACTACCCGAAGCCTGATGGAAAAATCACGTTTGATCGCCTCTCATCGGTATTTATCTCCAATACCAATCATGCCGAGAATCAACCAATTCATTTGACCCTAAAAGATGCATCCGTTCCCGTCGAATTGAACCTGAAGAAATATGCTGGACCAGAGCAGCGCTACTGCCCTGCCGGTGTTTATGAATACGTGGAAGCCGATGGAAAGGCGCGTTTACAAATTAATTCGCAAAATTGCGTTCATTGCAAAACCTGCGATATTAAAGATCCTAGCCAAAATATCATTTGGGTAACACCAGAAGGTGGCGGAGGTCCAAACTACGCTGCAATGTAAGTTTTAGGATTTTCTGAGCGGGTAGCGGCGAGGTCTCAGTTTTTGAATCGCCATACCCGCTAGTCCACATGCAAATGCGGACATCACAAATACATCCCGCGGTTGTGACAAATCCCAAATCCAACCAGCACACAAACCACCCAAGGTTCCACCGAGACCATAAGAGACGGTTGCCATTAAAGCCTGGCCACGGGCCTGTAAAGGGCCGGTAAACCAACGCTGCAGGAGTTTGGTGCCCGCACTATGGTGGGCCGCAAAAGTTCCTGCATGCATTAACTGAGCCAGAATCAACACCCAAGTTAATGGGAAAAATGCGATTAGCGCAAAACGAATCACCCCAACACCAAAAGCGGCCTGCAAAACCACTTCAGCATCCAAACGACTAAGTACTTTGCTTTGAAAATAAAAGAAGAGTACTTCTGCGGTTACCCCTAAAGCCCAAAACAAGCCTATCTGGAATTTGTTATATCCAAGATTTGAAAGGTACAGAGAGTAAAAAACATAGAGGGAAGCATGGGCAAAAATCATTAAGAACCCAGAGAGCAAAAACCAGCGTACATCTGGATTCAATAAAACGACCAAGAGCTCTCCTTTGACCATTTTGCGACGTTCCATCCTGGGCTCATGCAAACGAAAGGCTACCAAAGCTAAAGCAAACAAAACAATCGTACCAATCATGGGATATAGCTCTATACCCCTCCTCTGAAAGAGATCTCCAGCCACCAGCACCATGGCGATGAAACCAATAGAACCCCAGAGTCTTAAACGACCGTAACGTTTATCAAAAGAGTTGTCCTTAAACAAAGCATGGACGGTGGCGGACTCTCCCAAAGGCATCAAGCTGCTTAATATCGTATGGAGTACAAACATCCAGACAAAAAAGCCCATATAGCTGTGAAGATAAAAAATACAGGGGAACACTAGCGCAGCTGCACAGGCGCAAAAACGAATAATGCTGATGCGATTAGAAAGATAGTCAGCGAGCCAACCCCAAGAAAACGGGCCGATGATGCGAGTGATTTGCAGCATGGACATCAATACTGCGATCTCAATAACATTGAACCCCTTATCCAGAAAAAACAGGCTGGCATAAGGAGAAACTAAACCTACGTATGAGAAATATAAAAAGAAAAAGGACCCGAAGGCCCACCGTACTGAAGGGGTCATTTTCTTTTGCTAAATTTTGATTGGATTTCCAACTTAATCAGTTTGTGAGCCAGGCCGTGAGGCTGGGATCGGTGGAATAGGCAAGGAAACATCGCCACACTGCGCACGATGACGCAATGCGTGATCCATGACCACCAAAGCTAACATCGCTTCAGCAATTGGTGTTGCACGAATACCTACGCATGGATCATGACGCCCCTTGGTCTGCACAGTAATGGGGTTGCCATCCAAATCGATTGATTGTTTAGGGCTTAAGATGCTTGAAGTCGGCTTAATCGCAATCGATACACGCAAATCTTGACCAGTACTAATGCCACCTAAAGTTCCGCCTGCATTGTTGCTTGCAAAACCATCGGGATGGAGTTCATCACCATGCTCGCTACCACGTTGCGCGACAGACTTAAATCCAGCGCCAATCTCTACGCCCTTCACTGCATTAATTCCCATCATGGCATGCGCAATATCCGCATCAATCTTGTCAAAGAGCGGTTCACCTAAGCCAATAGGAACATTGCGCGCACGAACTTCAATTTTGGCTCCACAGGAATCCCCCGCTTTGCGCAGTTCATCCATGTAAGTTTCTAGCTGGGGAATGATGTCGGCGTTGGCAGCAAAAAACGGATTTTGCTCTACCTGAGACAAGTCTTGAAAAGGAATCTCTATTTCTCCGAGTTGGCTCATATAGCCATAAAACTCAGTGCCATAACTTTCCTTCAGCCACTTCTTGGCAATGGCCGCAGCCGCTACTACAGGAGCAGTTAAGCGAGCAGAAGAACGACCGCCACCCCGTGGATCTCGCAAACCATATTTGTAGTGGTAAGCATAATCAGCATGACCGGGTCTAAAAGTTTGCAAAATATTGCCGTAGTCTTGGCTACGCTGATCTGTATTGCGAATCAGCAAACCAATTGGCGCACCAGTAGTTTTTCCCTCATAAACGCCCGACAGAATTTCTACCCTATCCTCTTCTTTGCGCTGGGTTACATGACGTGATGTACCTGGCTTACGACGGTCTAAATCTGTTTGTAAGTCGGCCTCAGAGAGCGCCATACCTGGTGGGCAACCATCAATGACCGCTCCGATCGCGGGACCATGGGACTCACCGAAAGTGGTGACCGTAAAAAGAAGGCCTAATGTATTTCCTGACATATCGACATTATGTCATCTGTCAGGATTTATGAGGCAATAGCAAAAAGTCTAGATTGCAACCTTTTGGGTATCTTCAGGCCAATCGCGAATATAGGCTTTGAGCATCGTATTCTCAAAATCCTGCGCTTCTACGACAGATTTAGCAACGTCATAGAAAGAAATCACACCCATGAGCATTTTTTGATCGATTACCGGAAGGTAACGCGCATGGTCAACCAGCATCATGCGGCGCACTTCGTCAATTTCGGTTTCCATATTACAAGTTAATGGCTTGGCGTTCATCACCGAGTTCACCTGCAGACCGTCCAACTTACCATGGTGCTTAGACAAAGCCTGAATCACTTCACGGAAGGTCAGGATGCCAACCAATTTCTCGTAATCCATAACCACTAGAGATCCAATGTCATGCTCGCTCATCACTAAGACGGCGGTTTGCAATGCTGTATCTGGTGCAACGGTAAATAAGGTGCTGCCTTTAACGCGCAATATGTCACGAACTTTCATTTGGTCTCCAGCAAATTAATAGGTTTATGACTCAATATATTCTTATGCCTCAATAGAATCAAGACCCGTATTACCCTGTTTCAGTAGCGAATAACCCTAATGAAGCCACTACGAAGGCTCGGTAAGTTCGCTACAAAGACTGCCCCAGCTAAGGTAATCCACCAAGTCAGGTAGATCCATAAGAGCCCTAAGGGGAAGATTGCGAAGGCCCCATAAACCGTTTTATAGAATCCGGCTTTACTCAGAAATAAACCAAAACCAAATTTCATTAGCTCAAAAGAAATTGCCGCTAAGAAGGCGCCCGATAAAGCATCTGACCATGCAATTTGCGTATAGGGCAAGATCTTATAAGCCACGGTAAAAACGGCTACAGCGACTAAAACTGGGACAACAATAATGATCCAGCGCAAGCCCTCATTTAAAGCCGGCATCCAGCCTTCAGCCACCCCCAAAAGAAGTCCACTCAGATAGGTACCAAAACCCAGCAATATAGGACCCAAGATTGTGGCGGCAGAATAAATCATCACTTTTTTAAGAATAGGTCGCCGTTTAGTCACTTTAAAGATTTGATTAAAAGCCCCTTCAATCACTGCCAAAGTGGTGATGGTCGTAATCACAAGACCTAGCAATCCAAGGTAAGTCAGCCCTCTAGCCTTTGATGAAAATTGATTGAGATATAAAAAGATCTGTTGATTTAAACCACCAGGAATATATGTATCTAAGAGCCAATTTTGAAAGGCCTGTTTGACATGAATCACGCTGGGCAAGTAGCCTAATAAAATTGTGGCAACGGTAATCATGGGAACCAAAGCCAGAGTGGTCGTAAAGGCCAAGCTGGCGGCAATTTGCTGTAAATTTTGACCGCGATTACGCTCCCTGATCTCTTTCGCGAGAGCAAGCCATAATTGGGGGTTACGAAAAAGGCGCATCGCCGTATCATAAGAGATCAATATGAGCCAACAAGATATTTTAGTTTTGTACTACTCCCGCCACGGCTCTACGAGGGATCTTGCCCGTCTCATAGCCGAGGGTATTGAGAGTGTTGCCGGGGTAAATGCCAGACTCCGTACCGTTCCGACCATCTCCGCGGTCTGCGAAGCTACAGAACCTACCGTACCAACCCAAGGCGCCCCTTATGTAGAGTATTCAGACCTACAGGAATGCATTGGCTTGGCTTTAGGCTCCCCTACCCGTTTTGGCAATATGGCCGCCCCCATGAAATACTTTTGGGATGGCAGCTCATCCCAGTGGCTTAGCGGGGCTTTAATTGGTAAGCCAGCCTGTGTATTTACAAGCACTGGCAGCATGCATGGCGGCCAAGAAAGTACCCTACTCACCATGATGATTCCCCTTCTGCACCACGGCATGATGATCATGGGACTACCTTACAGCGAACCTGACCTCATGAGTTCTAGTACAGGCGGTAGCCCTTACGGTGTCACCCATTTATCCCATGCGGATGGATGCGCCCCTATTAGCGCTGAAGAACAACGTCTTGCCAAGGCCCAAGGTAAGCGTTTAGCTGAAACCGCCCTCAAACTCTTAAAGCGCTAATTTGTCCATGTCAAAGCAATTTTTCAACAAAAACCCCTATCAACTGCTGGCAACTGCCGCTTTTGTGGATCTATTTATCCTCTGTGTTAGCTGGGAATGGTTTATTTCCCCACTACGACCAGGTGGCTCTTGGCTCATCCTTAAAGGTGTTCCCTTGTTGTTTGCCATTCCCGGATTATGGAAAGGCAAGGTCTACACCATGCAATGGGCTTCAATGCTCATTCTTCTTTATATTACCGAGGGCCTAGTTCGAATTACTGAAACCGGGGCCAATTTTTGGCTAGCCCTTCTAGAGACCATTTTGGCGACTTTAGCCTTCATTTGTCTCTTGATTTACCTAAAACCCATCAAGGCAAGAGCCAAAGCCTTGGCAAAAGAGCGAACCGCACAACAAGAATAAGTAAAAATTTCACTAAATTGCCTAATATTTAAGCAAATTAGTGAAATTCTTCGTATTTTTTTGTAATTCCTGTCATCTCACACCCTTTCGGTGGCGTTGTAGAGACATGGAGGTGACAAATATGTCAACAAGACTCAAACGTTGGGCCCGTACTATTCAACAAATCGATTTGTCCAAAAAGACAGATCCTGAAGTTGCTATTAGCTATCTAGATAGCAAGTACCGCGATATCGCATGGCGCTACATCCGTATCTTAGGCTTTGAACGCACCATTAGCTTTATGGCAAGTAATAATTTTCACCCAGAATAAAAGCTCCCTAAAAAACCCTAGATGAATCCGTTCTCTAGGGTTTTTAGTTTTTTAATCTAGAAAATCAGCCTCCAGCTGATTTGAGTGGCAATTTCTTAGCTGCAAACCAATGGTTTAAGTTGGCTTGCTAACGCATGGCGGCTTAAAAAATACCCACACAACTCAATAAATGAGATATCTATTCTCATCAGCAAGAGCAAAATCTTTCAATAATGCTGAAAAAGCCTAAAAGGCTCACCGCTTGTCATAATCACTTGAAAGAACGTTCAATAAAACGTAGCATAAGAGGTTGGAAGTTTTAATAATAAAAAACAGCACAGAATTTCAACATAGGAATAGAGAATGAGCCAAAAGAAAGTCGTCAAACAATTATTAAAAAAATTGGACAAATTAGAAGCTGATAGAGAGAAGTTAATCGACAAACTCTCCAAAGCTTTAGATAAGTTAGAAAAGAAAGCTCCAGCTAAAAAAGCTGATGCAAAACCAGTTCCAGCTAAAAAAGCCCCACCAAAGAAAGTGGTAGCCAAGAAGGCTCCTGCGAAAAAAGCAGTTGCAAAGAAAGTGGTAGTAAAAAAAGCCCCAGCTAAAAAGGCCGTTGCAAAAAAAGTAGTTAGCACTCCTACAACGACTACTACCGCCGCCTAATCAAGTTTTTTCAAAACTCGACCCTGCCCAGTGAAGAAATCCAAAAATTCTAGTAAATCTAGCGCTACTGAATTGAATTACGAAGCAGAGTTGAGGCTCTTGCAAATAGAGTTAGTAAAGTTCCAAAGCCACCTTATTAAAAATGGCGAGCAGTTATTGGTGATTCTTGAAGGTCGCGACACCGCTGGTAAAGATGGCACCATCAAACGGATTACAGAGCATTTAAGCCCTAGAGATACCAGAGTGGTGGCTTTAAATAAACCCTCTGAACGAGAAGCGGGGGAATGGTACTTTCAGCGCTACGTTGTCGAACTACCCTCTGCAGGCGAGTTCACCATCTTCAATCGCAGTTGGTACAACCGTGCAGGTGTTGAAAAGGTCATGGGCTTTTGTACCAATGACCAATACAAACAATTCATGTCCACCGTAAACGACTTTGAGTCTTTATTGGTAGGGTCAGGCATTCATCTCATTAAGTACTACCTTGATATAAACAAGGCAGAGCAAGCCCTAAGACTTAAAGAACGCGCTACCGATCCCTTAAAGCAATGGAAGATCAGCCCCATCGACCAGCAAGCCCAGAAAAAATGGAATGCCTATAGCGATGCCAGGGATCTCATGCTGAGCACAACAAGCAGTGTTGATTCACCATGGACAGTGATCAATGCGAACAATAAAAAAGTAACGCATTTAAATCTTCTCAGAGACTTGCTGTCACGTGTTAAATACCCAGGTAAAGATAAGAAAATTCTCAAGACCGACCCAAACATTGTTTGGACCTGGTCGCCAAAATCTACTAAGCTTCCAGCGCTTGCTCCTTGAGCTGGTAGATGAGTTTTAGCAAGTCCTCAAACACAAAACTGCTCGATCTCGTCTAAAAGCTCTTCTGGGCACTCCTCTGGTATGTAATGTCCGCACGCCAAACTTTTACCAGTCACTTCATCAGCCACTTGATTCCAGTCTTTAATCGGGGTGAAGCATTGATTCACCAAACCATACTCCCCCCATAAGACGCGCAAGGGCATTGTTAATTTCTTACCTGCAGCACGATCCTCTCGATCATGAACTAAATCAATTGTTGCTGCAGCTCGATAGTCTTCACACATGGCATGCATACTCTGCGCATCACTTACACCCGCAACATATTCAGCCCAACTAGCCTCATCAAAAATTCCCAGTCCCGCATTGCGACCCATGTGATTTTTTAACCAATACTCAGGATTACTGGCTATAAAAGTTTCCGGAACAGGCTCTGGCTGAATAAGAAAAAACCAATGCCAATACCCTGTAGCAAATTGTTGAGTCGTTTTTTCATACATCGTTAGCGTTGGAGAAATATCCAGAACCATCACACGTAAAACACTTTCAGGAAAATCCATAGACAAACGATGCGACACTCGCCCACCGCGATCATGGCCTACAAGAAAAAATTGTTGATGGCCCAAAGACTGCATTACCGCATGCTGATCAGCCGCCATGGACCGCTTGGAATAAGTCTGATGATCTACTTGGCCATGGGGCTTTGATGAGCCACCATAGCCCCGTAAATCGGACACCACTACCGAATAGTGTTTTGCTAACTGAGGAGCGATATGCCGCCAAATGGCCTTGGTTTGAGGGAAGCCATGCAAAAGCAATAAGGGCGGCCCATCACCGCCGATTTGGCATTCAATCTCAATCAATCCATCCGAGGACGGCACGGTAATGACTTTTTGTTCAAAGCCTGGAAAAAGCAGTGTCATGAGCGGTATTTAAATGAAATGAATACGAGACATAGGACCTGATGAACAATGTATGACAAAAGAGCCTCGATTGAGGCTCTTTCATTTACCAACTATCTTGCGGCCATGGCTTCAATTTCAGCCACCGTGACATACCCCTTATGATCAGCGTCAATCACATCAAAGTGGCTTGCCACCCTAGGCATACCAGCCTTAGCCTCTTCCAAGGTAAGCTTGCCATCGTGATTTTTATCGGCAGCGGCAAAACGCTGTTGGATTTCAAGATTACGCGCCGATTGCGCATCATCCGCAAAAGATGTCGTAGATAGCGAAAGAGTGCCGAGGGCCCCGAGAGCGCCAACCAGCAATATTTTTTTAAAGGATAGTGTCATGAGATAGTCTTATTGATTTTCAGAGGTTGCCGCTGCGTTAGCCGAAGCTTCCATTGCAGCACGAACAACTTTTTTGGCCATTGCCACAAATGAATCTACTGAACCGCCACCAGTTCTGAATGATTCACCTTGAACAGTCACTAAACCTTCACCGATGACTTCTTTGGTTTGGCTATCCGTAATCTTGCTCTCTACCAATAAAGCCGGAGTCTTAGAGTTCACGCCACCAGCATAAGCCGCTGCATTTAATGCAAGACCAATCGGGGTGAAGTTCCAAGGTTGCAAACTATCAGCCGAGCTTTCAGCGCCAGTAATTCCAACAGAAATTCTTGCGACTCCTGGGCCTGGCTTAGTAACAATTGCGATGTTGCCACGACTTTGAACAGCTTCAATCATTGAAGCTTGTAATGCTGCCTTAGCCTTGTTGATGGATTCTAAAGTTGCCTCTTTTGTGGCATTTTGATTCAAATAAACTGGATCCAAAATTACAGCGGTATAAGTACCGGGATTCACGCCAGCTTTACGGTATCTCCAAATACGAGTGTCCGTCTGACTTGTTGAAACCGGAACCAATAGTGAATAGTTTGGCAAAAAGCCAGATTTAGGCATTGGTTGGGTTGCCAACTTTGGTGCATTACTACATGCCACTAGAATACCAACAGCTGAAATAGCGATAGCTAAGGTACTGAGTTTTTTCATGATTTGTCCTATTGACTAAATGGGGTAACAAGTTCTATAGGATTGATCATAACCCCTTCAAAGAGGGGTTGGTGGTTTAAATTAGGGGGCTGGACAAGGCATGATTACGCCAGTTTTGGCATGCATAGGAGGCTTACATTCCACAGGTGGCGCGACCTTTACAGGGGGCGCAACTGATGCAGCGGATGCTGTGGCTCCCGTTGCAGAAGGGGAGCCATTCACAACTGAAGGTGAGGCAGTTGTACTGACACCGTCAGTTGCTAAAGTAGCATTTGGAGTGGGTTTCAGATTTAAGCGATAAAAATCCTTGCTAGAACCTGGACAAGGCATCAATGCTCCCGTTTTAGCATTCACAATAGGCTTACAGTCTGGATCGGCCTCTATTCTTGCCTCGATCTTAGCAACGCTACAGGCACCTAGCAAAAGAGTCGTGCAACTAGCAAAAATAAGGGTCTGGTATTTTGAATTATTCATGCAGGTATTCTAGGCGATGATAGTCAATAAAAGATAGATTCTGGTGCACTACAGCGGTGCCTATGAAGATAGTCAATTAATTCAGCCCTAAGCCTGCTCAGCGCTGAATTAATCCTAAGAAAAACAATGAGAAGTGAAGTGTTTTACTTAGGGGCTTATTAATGAGCCAAAATCTTCGAAAGAAAATCCTTAGCCCTTGGTGAGCGCGCTTCAGGGCTGTCAAAAAATGCTTCTTTTGCGCAGTCCTCAATAATGCGACCTTGATCCATAAAGATCACGCGGTTACTAACCTTGCGAGCAAAACCCATCTCATGGGTTACGCAGCACATGGTCATACCCTCATTAGCAAGCTTGACCATGACATCTAATACTTCACCGACCATCTCAGGATCAAGAGCCGAAGTTGGCTCATCAAACAACATGACGATCGGATCCATACTCAAAGCACGTGCAATCGCCACGCGTTGTTGTTGCCCACCTGATAATTGACCGGGAAATTTATCTTTTTGCGCAATCAGACCTACACGCTCTAAATACTTAAGACCATGCTTAATGGCTTCATCTTGCGATCGGCCAAGTACCTTCATTTGAGCCAAAGTGAGATTCTCGGTGATGCTTAAGTGCGGAAACAACTCAAAGTGCTGAAATACCATCCCTACCCTAGCTCTCAGTTTTGGCAAGTTGGTTTTAGGATCGTGCAGCTGAATTCCATCAACAGAGATTTGTCCTTTTTGAAAGGGCTCTAAGGCATTGATGGTCTTAATCAGGGTTGATTTTCCAGAGCCTGATGGACCACAAATCACAACGACCTCACCCTTTTTAATCGAGGTGGTGCAGTCAGTCAACACCTGAAAGTCGCCGTACCACTTAGAAACGTTTTGAAGTTCAATCATGATGATCTAAATTAATCTACATTAAAAATGGTTAACGAATGATGGCAACTTTTTGCTGAATTCTTTTAGCAACTCGAGACAAAGAGAAACAAATCACAAAATACGTAAATGCCGCCAAGATATAGGTCTCAATAGGACGACCATAGTTCTTGCCGGCAATCTCAAAGCCTTTTAATAGGTCATAAGCACCAATGGCATAAACCAAAGAAGTATCTTGAAACAACACAATAGTTTGGGTCATGAAAATCGGAATCATGTTTCTAAAAGCTTGCGGCAATACTACGAAGCGCATATTTTGACCATAGGTCATACCCAAAGCTTCCGCAGCAAAGACCTGCCCTCTTGGCACCGACTGAATGCCAGCGCGCACAATCTCCGAAAAGAAGGCTGCCTCAAAAGCAATAAAAGTAATCGTTGCAGATAGGTCGGCACCAATTGGTCTACCAATTAACATTGGCATTAACAAAAAGAACCACAAAATCACCATTACCAAAGGAATAGAGCGCATGGTGTTGATATAGAAAGTGGCTGGATATACCAATATCGATTTACCAGACAAGCGCATCAGAGCCAATAAGGTACCAAACAGGATGCCGCCAATAGTAGCAATGACAGTTAACTGAACGCTAAATAAAAAACCCTTGAGGATGTAATTAGTGAACAGCTCCCAGTTATAGAAGCTTAGATCTAGACTCAACATACGATCACCATTTAGTGGGCCAATCCTGCATCACTGGATGCTCCAATAAATCCCGGAATACGAGTTCTCTTCTCGATCAAGTTCATCACCCGATTTACAGCGAATGCCGATAATGCGTAGAGCAGAGTGACTGCTAAATAAATTTCGACGCCGTGAGAGGTTTCTTCTTGAGCCTGCATCGCAAATAGAGTTAATTCGGGAACAGATACAGCAAAAGCCACTGAAGAATTCTTAATTAAATTCATGCTCTCTGAAGTAAGCGGTGGAATGATGATTCTCAGCGCCATCGGCAAAATTACATAACGGTAACTTTGAGCGGTTGTTAAGCCAAGCGCAGTGGCAGCCGCCCTTTGTCCGCTCGGCAAAGATTGAATACCTGCCCTCACCTGCTCTGCCATACGGGCGGAGGTAAAAAAGCCCAAAGCGATGCTCACCAGCCAATACGAAGGCAAAGCCTTCAAAGGCAAAATAAAAGAGGGAATAACGTGATACCAAAGAAATACCTGGACCAAAATCGGGATGTTTCTGAATAACTCAACCCAGGTCGTAGAAAACCGAACCAAGAAGCGGCTCATGGGGCCGTTATCGGGAAGCGTACGCAATGTCCCCATGATTGCCCCAAGAACCAAGGCAATAGCCAGACCAAGACCCGCAACGGCTAAGGTCCAACCCCAAGCTTTCATGAGCCAATCTAAATAACTGGGATCGGCATTTTGGCCCAGACCAAGCAATGAGGAGAAGCAATGATCTACTTCCTCCCCATCCAGAGTGCTCTTACAAAAAATATTTAAATCTAATGCCATCTATTAGCTTGTCCTATCGATTTGGTATACGCATTAGATCGTAATCAGTTCAATTATTTCTTGTTGTAATCTTCGGCAGGCTTGTCATTCAGATTAGCCCATGCATATTTGGTTGCAGGAGATAACTCAAGACCAACAACAATGTTCTTTGGAGGAATTGGTGACAAGAACCATTTATTCCAAAGCTTAGGCATATTGCCGTTTTTAACGATTTTCGCAATAGCGTCATTTACTGCCGCTTTGAATTCTGGATCATCTTTACGAACCATGATGGCAATAGGCTCGGTACTCAAGACTTCACCAACAATTTTGTAGTCTTTTGGATTTTTGGAATTCGCAATATTCCCCGCCAAGATCGAACCATCCATTACAAAAGCATCAGCACGGCCAGACTCTAGGAGCAAGAAGCTATCAGCGTGATCTTTGCCATAGACTTCTTCAAAATTTACACCATTGGCTTTTTCATGTTTGCGCAAGAGCTGTACCGAAGTTGTTCCAGTAGTAGTAGCCACCTTCTTGCCGGCCAATTGGGAAATAGAAGTAATGCCAGAGTTTGCTTTTACAGCAATGCGAACTTCCTCAACGTAGAGGGTATTGGCAAAGCCTACATCCTTAGCGCGAGCCACGTTATTAGTGGTAGTACCGCACTCGATATCCACTGTACCGTTTTGCACCAAAGGCACGCGATTTTGAGAAGTCACAGGTTGGTAATTAATGCGGAGGGTATTTACACCCAATTTATCTTTAATGTCCGCCAAAATCATGCGGCAAATTTCTACGTGATAGCCATCAAAGCGGCTATCGCCGGTTGTGTAGGACATTGGAATGGAGGATTCACGAACGCCCATAGTGACAGCACTAGTGGATTTAATTTTGTCCAAGGTTGGGCTAGCAGCTTGGACATTGAGGGTTCCAAGCAATAAACCCACAGCAACCAAACTATTTCTCATTAAATTCTGATGATTCATGAATATTCTCCTTTTTCCTACTTTTTTGATGTGATGTAGATTTATAGCATCTTAATACTAGCCATAGGCTTAAAGCCATCAAAAGCTATAAAAATCTTATTTATGTCATAACTGTACCATCGAGGAATTACCGCAAAGGCACTACCAAGCGATATAAAGCAGCATTTAGTCCAGCCGTCGCACTAACAGGGTGCGGGATAAGAAAATATAAGGTCTCTCCACAATTAAATGACCTTAGGCAACATCAGTCTATCCAGGTAGGATATTTGTGCATCACCGAATTAAATAACTCAGATTCCATCTGCTGCTTTAACCATTTTTTAGTGGCGGCAAATGGCAAGTTATCAAATTCTTGGGGATTGACCATTGAAAACTGCCGAATGAATGGAAAAATAGCTACATCCACCCACGTCATTTTGCTTCCCAATAAATACTGGCTAGACTGTAAAGCAGCCTCCATAGGCTTTAACATCAGCTCTATTGCAGCACTTAACACCTCTTCTTGATGAAAGTCAGGATATCGATTTGGATACTTATATTGGTCCAATAGAGTCTTAAATGGTCCGTCATTTTTCTCAACCCACTCCCGGGAGATGAGTCCGTCAACTGCCATCCAGCCATCTGGATCAGACTTTCGTAGTGCCCAACGCATAATGTCTAAGCTTTGGTCGAGGATGATCTTTTCAACACACAAAACTGGAACAGTGCCTTTAGGGGATGCCATTAACATGGATTTTGGCTTATCTTTTAATGCAATCTCTCTATGCTCGACTTCAATGCCCGCATATTTCAATGCCATCCGAGCCCTCATTGCATAAGGGCACCTTCGGTAGGAATACAAAATTGGCATCATCATAGAATTTCCTGACAGCACTTTAGCCTCTAACATTTTTAAAAATAAAATCAATCAATGCATCGCTGCCTGACTTAACAAGGTAAATAGCAGATGGCTTGGCCAAACGACAAGCCAAGCTAGCTCATACGATTAATAGAATAGTAAACAATACTTAAGCCCTATTGAATCCAATGTTCAGCTAACATCAAAATTAAGAAAATTATGTTGAATGCGCTAAATCAATATTACCGGCATCGTCTTAGATGCGCTTAGCCTAAAATGTACACACCATACGAAAACAATTCACGACGAAAGACAATATGTTTAATGACCTCCTGGGGAAACTTGAAAAGTTAGATCTCAAACTGAGCAGAGGCTATGAAAATCACCAGGAAGCAACACTTCAATTGGTTGCAGAAGCTGAATATTATTTAAATTACGAGTATGGAGTGATCTCTCCCTGGGAAGCAAAAGAGCTAGAGACGGCTAAAAACTTTGCTAACTCTAATTGGCTTAAGGCGGCAACCCAGGCAATAGCTATTGCTTTAGTGGTATCTGAATACAGTGATGATGAGTATTGGGGTGCTTATACTTATGCAAATCAAGGCGCCGTCAGAAGTCCACGACGTATTAAGCCAATGTAATAGCTGATTACCTCGGGGTCATCTTATGGCTAAATTTTGATGAACCCCTAAAGAACCTGTCATTGAAGTGGTGGCACATGAACGCCCTTCCAGGGTACCGCAGCTCCAACAAGCTTCTTTGCGCTTTTTTCACATAGAGTTTTCAGGCGTTGTCGCTCGATCTTTAGCCAGTCAAGCGCATGCAATAGACTTTGGTCGTCTTGCGCCAACCCGTCTATACGACTAATGGCTACACATACATCATTGAACATACCAAAACACTCTAATGCAGCCGTTATTTCCCTAAAGAACTTAGCGTATTTATCTTGAGAACAATATTCTTTAAAAAATTCTAAGGAGTAGCGAACAAACTTCATTTTCTTGCGAATCGCATGAATACCCTCATCATCTAACACTGCAAAACGAGCAATCCTGCTCTCTATGAATTGAAATCCGCTATCTAATAATTTCGCTACTGTCTTTTTAAAGTCAACAGCCCCTTTTTTTGAGTTTTTACTTTCAGTATATTTAGTAGAAGTAGTCGTTTTAGAGACCCCCATCATCATGAGCTCTATCAGCAATAACTGAAAATCTTTGTCTCGGGTAATAAGGGCTGGATTAGGCAATTCCTTAATACTTGCCAATCTTATTTCAAGATCACCTAGAGATAGCAGAATGGGGTTTAAGACACTAACAATGTAATGATCATCGCGATACTGTCCAAGCTTATCGAAGGTTCTTTTAAAAACTTCACCTCCTTCATCGCTGATCAAAATATTCTGCCTTGCCAGATATTTGAGCAACACCTTTAACCGGCGTAGGCCAATCCGTAACTGATGGAGATACTCAGAATATTGATCAAAATCTGCATTTAATACACTCTGGTTTGACAGCACTTGAGATAGGCAAGAATTCATTAAAAGATGAATGATTTCTGTTTGAGCTTTCACCCCCCTAATCGAGACAGATTTAGCCTTTACGGGAGGACTAAACTGCAAGCCACAGGCCAATAAAAAGCCGCGCTCAGATTTGCTACGGGTATCAATATAGGCTTTATGAATCTTAATCATGTCCCGAGCATGACGAAGCACACTAAGCGGATCACCTTCTTTTAACTCAATCTCCAACTCTTGAACGATAGTCTTTGCTACACCATTTACGAGATTTGTATATATGAATCCAATGTCTAGGGCATATTCAATTACGCCTTGATGATTGCTAACGAACGCCTTTCGACGCCATATGTCTGTTTGATAGCAAATCCGTAAATCTTCGGAACGTAATTCTGGAAACCGTTTATATAGCAACCGTCCTGATTCATGATTTTTGTGAAGTTCAGGCATCCATTTTGGAATAGCGCTACCAACAGCCTCCAATACAACATTGTGCTCAAGTCGCTCCAACGGATTGGGCGTAGAAACTTTTAGCGTTTGAACCCACTGACTACCCTCCTTCCTTAAACGAAAGGCGATACCTGCCTGGGTCAATAGAAAATTTTGGGTGTCGATATAGGCAGCTTGCAAATGCTGTCGACGAATTCCTCCTTTAGCAACAATAAACTTTTCAATTGCTTTAAGCCCATCCTTCGGAAAGAGTAATTTAACTTCAAATTCACTACAGTTTGAGGGCATTGTGTTCTGTGAAAAAACCTAGTGTTAATTTAATAAACTGTACTTTGATGCTCTGGTTGTGAGAATCTCATGCCAATCTTTAAAATCGAAGGAAAACTTGATTAATGAACAAGTGGCCATTGATAAAGGTTCGCCAGTAATAAATGACGCCAAATTCATCAACCCTGGGTTGTGCCCAACAATCATTAGCCTATTTATCTTTTTTGAAACAGAAGAGATAATCTTCAACAGCTCCATCGTCTCAGCAGCATATAGGGAGTCTTTTAAAAGCAAATGAGCACTTGAGATATGTAACCCAGCCGCAATGATCTGGCCAGTAGTTATAGTGCGTACAGATGGGCTCACCAGGACTAAGTCTAAAGACAGCTCCTTGTTTGACAATCTGGAGGCAAGCTTTTCGGCATCCTTGACGCCCTTTTCGGATAGGGCCCTTTCTTTATCGGGCATGAAGGGTCCACCCTCTTCAGCTTTAGCATGACGCAAGAGATATAAAGTTTTAATGCCCATGCTTAATGGTATACCAAGGCTAAATTCTATTTAAGTCATATTGATCAATGAACCCACGCCACCCTTAACCAGCGGTGATATCGATTGGAATAGAATCTGTCCATACCTAAATAGGAAGAATATGAAATTTCCCTTAGCCGCATTGATAGTACTCGGACTTTATACGGGACAGATTTTTGCTGGATCAGAGCTAGATAATCATGAAACTCTCAACGGTTCTATTCCACCCGGCCTGATTGCTAGGGCATCAGAATCTCTACTAATCAATCAGCAACACCCATCTGGTAATGATATTGTGATCATGAAAACAATCAGACCCAAAGGAACCAGAACCCCTATTCACCAACACCCCTCAAGTGGCACTACTTGCGTAATCTCTGGAGAAATGACTCTATATCTAGAGAATGCATCTCCAGAAAAGGCAATTGCTGGTACTTGTTATGCAATGCCTGCAGGAAAGAAAATGGCTGGCGTAAATACGGGCACTAGTGATGCAGTAATGCTTGATATTTTTTTCACCCCTAAGGGCGGAGACTTATGGACGGTGGTTGAGCCACATCATCAAAATCTTCAAGATCAACTGGCGCCACCTAAACAATAATACTATTCCATAAAGCCCAGTTTAGGCCGATCAATTAAAGTAAAGTCTCAGTCGTTACCAAACTCTCAGCCGTCGATCATGGATTGACAGGCTTGCTCAACACGCTAGAAATTTCAAGTAATCATGAATTCTTCTAGAGAGTTTATGTTGGGACTAAAATCAATTCAAAATGAACTCCACCCTAACTACACTATTATCCGATCTTGGTATTGGCGCAATTGTTTTTATTTCAACCAATATTGATGACATCTTTTTACTGGCAGCATTTTTTGCCGATAAAAAACTGTTACACCGCTCAATTGTTTTAGGCCAGTACCTTGGTATTGCCTTATTGGTTTTAGTAAGCGCAATAGCAGCGCTACTAGCCTTAACCATACCTCCTGAATGGGTTGCCCTGCTTGGCTTAGCACCCTTATATCTTGGCTTAAAGAAACTACCGGACCTATGGAGAAATTCTTCTTCCAATCAGAGCAATGAAGATGGTGAAATGCAGGCGCAAGAGCACAGAATCGAAAAAAGCCTTCACTCTCAAATTCTAGCTGTTGCCAGCGTGACTATCGCCAACGGAGGGGACAACATAGGTGTATACGTACCCCTGTTTGCCACATCAATTAACTCCATTACTACCTATATATTTACCTTTGTTGTAATGACTGGTATATGGTGTGTATTGGGCTATGTTCTAGTGAAAAACAAAATAATAGGGGGAGCCATTCAAAAGTATGGTCATAAGATATTCCCACTTGTCTTAATTGCACTTGGGGTACACATACTTAGCGGAGCCATCGGATTAATAAGATAAGACATGGAAAATAAAATACAGGCATATAACCCACAAGTTTTCTTTGCAGCTGAACGTACTCTTCTGGCTTGGCAAAGATCTTCTATTTCATTTATTGCATTAGGATTTGTAATTGAGCGCTTTGGGATCTTTATAAAATTCCTCAAAATTGCAAATAATATTCCGGACAACAGTGTCCATCTCTCCACTTTTATCGGCATATTTTTTATTGCAATGGGATCACTAACCTCCCTCTTAGCCGTACTCCAATATCAAAACTTTCTTAAAACCTTGCCGGAAAGCGACCTGCCTGGCGGGTATTTTATTTTTCTTGGACCACTAGTCAGCTACACAATGTTTTTTTCAGCGATTGGCCTTGGAACTTGGCTAGTGATTTCTAATTCATTTGTTACTTAATCAACTGATGCGCTCATTAGGCCTACTGACTTAAGAAGCTATCAAACCACTTCTTCTGATCCAAAACCCCGAATAGAAAAACACCACGGTGATCGGCCTGGGTACCAGCATCAATCGCATATGCTGGGGCACCCCCGAACAGTTTTTGAGTTTCTTGCGGCAAGAAGGCAATAGTTGTTGGGGTTACCTCATCCCTACCTCCGTAATACACCCTGAGTGGTACTTCGCTACGCCAACGGTAGGCCTGATTACTGTCAAGGGTTTGCCAATAAATGCCCTGCTCCAAAAATCCCGTCTTTGCAAATTCAGGTTTGATAAATTTAGGTAATGTAGATGGGGTCAATTTATTGAAATTTTCCCAACTTAATTTCCCTTCATATAACTTACGTGAGGCATCGATATACTCAGGCCGAACAGCCGATTCGAGCAAGCCCGTTTGTTTTAAATAGTTCTCCTGCGCCTGCAATTGAATTGCCATCACGCCAGGCAAATACACGGCATCACCTGGCTGATAGTTATTAACCCACCGATTAACTGTTAAATACACATCTACTGGAGCGCTAGCAGCTGCAGCTGCAGTGACGTTAATCCCCGCAAGATTTAGCTTATTTAAAAATTGCATCGTAACCCAGCCACCCTGCGACCAACCGCTTACAAAAAAATGGCTTATCTTTATTTTTAGCTTATCGACAATATTTTTTGAGGCCCAAAGCATATCAAAAGTCGCTTGTCGCGTGCTCTCTTTTACCAAGTAACTATCTGGTAAATCTGAAACGCCACGCCCAAAATAGTCTGCCGCTATAACAATATAGCCTTGAGATGCAAAGCGCGCGATCATGATCCGAGTTTCCATAGATTTCTCGGGATTCGATGGCACATCTAATTTATCGAATACTGTGCCGTGTTGATAAGACACCAAAGGTAAAGATCCTGAGTTCATTATCGGAATAGCCATGAGTCCAGAAGCCTTTGTTGGGGCATTGCCTAATTCTGGAACTATCGATTGGTACTCAACCCTATAGAGCTTTACAGCATACTTTGCGGGCGAAAATTGCGCCTGAAAGGTGCTTGGTTGAGTCGAGGATGCCATAAATTGATCCAACTCTGGACCAAGAATATGGTCTAGTCGGCTTTGCTCATAGACTCCAATAAGTTCATATTTGAGCCCCGGAATAACGGAAATCTCTGACTGGGCAATAGCCAAAATGGGTAGCAGCGCCAAGAGAATGACAGCTAAAAACTTTTTATCACCCAACAATAATTGGGAAGTCATTTTCAACATATCTTCATATTCCCCTGGTAAATTATCATTGTAGTTAATTTAGCGTCCACACAATCCCATCCCAAAGCAAATATGAAACCCTCTTCCGTAGAAGTTCTGCCTAGCCGAATTCGACAAAATAAGACCTTGAGCGCCAAAAAAGTATACATAGTTCAAGGAGAGGTTCGGGTGCTCAAAAATGTTCTAGTCACGATTCAAGATCAGGTCACCATACTTCTGATTAACGGGGTTTTTGAAAAAAGTTGCGTACGTCGATCCACCTTAATTTTTGATCAAGGCTCTCGACTTAAGGCGAATAAAGTATTTATACGAGCCGCCAATGAGAGTTTTAAGCCAGTCAAATCAGCGGATAACGGTGGGCTCTGGTTTATGGGGAATTATGCCGATGCGAGCAAGGATGGGAATGATGTCAAAACTAATCGAAAAAATCCACTATCTCTTTTTTCTGCCCACGCAATAACAACGCATTACTTGGGTAGGAAAGGACAATACGTTAGCCCAAAGTCTGGAAAAAAGGTACATATTGGGGATGATATTGACGCAATATCAATCCTGGGATTGGGTCCTAATGAATGGAATGTAGATACCATTAAAAGCCATTATTCAGCAGATGACGGGATAGACCTGAACAATTCACATATTCGTATGAATCGACTTGAAGTTAAGTACCCTACTGAGGATGGTGTTAATCTTAGTAGCAGTAGACTGGAGATTCACCGTAGCCTTAATCTGGATGTGACTAAGACCAAGCTACTTGATCGCGACCTAGTTGACCTAGAAACTGATGACGGCGCATCCTATCTTGAGCTGCATACGGGCTGCTCTGTAAAGCTAAACGGCGTATTTGGCGATGAAGTCATTCTGAGCTCCGATGAAATGCCCAGACCAAATACCAAAACAGATAATGAAACTTCTTACCATTTTGAAGGTAAGCTAAAAAAATCTGCCCTCATTTACTCCATCGATAGAGACTAAATAAGATACCCAACTCCATGAGCTATCACGTCACCACCATTCTTCAGTATTTCAAAAGATACCTTAATAAATTCCTTCAAAAAGAAGTTCAAGGCAGCATAAAAATTGCAAAGTTTTACGGGCCCATTGGCATCGGTTTTCTGGTGGTAATTTTGAGTCTTGCGATCTATATCAATCCCATTCCGCCAAAAACTGTTTACATGGCAATGGGGCAAGAGGGTTCTTCTTATAAAGTGATTTCTGAAAAATTCAAAGAATCTTTTAAAGAAAGAGGAGTGGACTTAGAACTTGTACCCACCTCAGGTCTTGGCGAAGGATTGAAGGGCTTAGATAGCGAAGTCTCCAAAATTAGCTCAAGCTTCTTAACCGCTGGCGTTGCATCAGCTAAAGAATACCCAAACCTAGTGTCATTAGGTAGCGTTCAATACGCTCCGATTTGGATCTTCTACAAAGGCAATACCATCAAGACCAATGATCCCTTTGAGTACTTTTCAAGCAAAAAAATTGCCATAGGGCCCTCAGAGAACAACACAAATAAAATTTTTAGAAAACTCTACGAGCTTAATCAAAAGAGTTCGCCTACTGGTAATAATTTTATTGAGCAGCCTACTAAAGATGCGGCAGACCAATTTATTGCTGGAAAACTTGATGCGATATTTATAGTGGATAACTATCAATCAGAAACCGTACAGAGAATTTTGGCCGCCAAAAACGTCAAAATTATGAGCTTTCCGCTCGCTGATGCCTACATCAAAAAACTACCCTTCTTACAAAAACTCGTTATTCCAAAGGGTTCGATCCAACTTGATTCCATCAATCCAAGCGAAGATATTACTATCCTCTCATCCACCACCACTTTATTGGTGGAAAAAACCATGCATCCGGCTATCCAATGGGCATATCTTTTATCAGCCAAACAAGTGGGTGAAGATAGCAATACTTTCTTCGCAAAAGCGGGTTACTTTCCCAAAAACTTAGACCAAAGTTTTCCTTTAAGCCCTATTGCAAAACGTTTTTATGAGGAAGGTGCCCCACTTCTCTTTGCCCATCTTCCACTCTGGATGGCGAGCCTGATCGAAAATATTTGGGCTTATATATTGGCCTTTTTTGTCATTATTTTTCCAGCCTACAAGCTTTTAACCTCTATCAGAATGTTCCCGGCAGAACACTTAATGAATGAAATGTTTATTAATTTAAGAGAATTAGATGAGGCAGTTCTCCACGCGAAATCCGCTGAAGAAATTGAAGCCATTCTCACAACATTAAAAACGTATGAAGATGAGATTTACGAAAACTGGCTATTTGAGAAGAACTCCCGCTTTTACTTCAACCTGAAAAATGCCGCAGCAAATATCAGGCGTGATGCCCAAGCAAAGGAAGGCGCTCTAAATACATCACCAGCCTAAAGAGGCTATAAAAAGCTATGCAGGCAGTCGCGTTGTGATATTAACGCGACTGCATTAATGCAATCGCCCTTTCAAAGGCTTCAGGAGTTGTTTTTACCTGGCCCAGATAAGGTAAGTCTAATATCATCACTGTTGCCAAAAGCCAAGAAATCATTGCAAGTTGAATCATTAGGGCGAATATTCGAATGTTGGATGGCTTTAATAATCGTAGTGCCGCAATAACAATAACCCCCAGGATGGTGAGATAGCTGAGCTGCCAAAACAAGCCTGGTAATCGACTCTGAGAACTCATAATTCTTAAATTTCGATATTGAGCGATTTCATCTCCGGTTTTAATGAGATCTGCAAATAGCGCTACCTGGCGATTCGTTAGGGGCTCTATTGACCTAAGATTTTTAAATAGGTCATCGGCATAAATTCGGGTGCTTGGATTATGAAGGCCGCCTGAAAGCCGCTTCCATTCATCACTCACAATCGATTGAGTATATAAAAGTAATGTTTGACGCGCTTTATCTGCTGCAGGCGAACCCTCCATAATCAATAAACGATCAAGGCTTTCAATTTGACTGGCTTCTTTTGCGATATTGCTATCAATATCATTTGCTGTTGCCATTACCAAAACTAATACAAAACCAAGAACAACATATGCACCAGACATGACGTTTTGGGTCGCAGTATCTAAAATATCTGAATCAAAATCATCAAACCCTAATGGCTTGGAAATGGCCTTAAGAGAAAATGCAAACAAAGCCAGAAGCGCCCAGGACACAATTGGAAACAAGATGAATAAAACCCAGTTAGGAAGACCCTCAATAAAGCTTATGTTCATCTAGAACTCTCAATTTAATAAATTAATACAGCAGACCGACTTCAAGCATAACTCGTGATTGCGAGCGTTTTGAGTCATTGGGGCCAAATCCCAGACCAGGCTCGGGATTGTTAATCCGCACCAATGATGCCTCAACACGAGCAAAATAACTTCCAATCTGAATGGTTGGGGTGATCGTCAGTGAAACTGCTGCACTATCAGGACCATAAAGCATTGGATTCACTGAATCTACAGTACCCCCTTTTTCCTGAATTAACTCAATCCTAAAGGGAAGACTTATCTTAGTCACCCCAAAACCTGACCAGTCTTCTACAGAAAAGTGGTAGCTTGTTAACAGGGCGGCTCCATAAGTCTGATATTGAGAGGTAATCCCAATATTCTGATTCATGGGAATAACTGTGTATTGCAAATACGGTGCAACGTACCACCGATCACCACTGTACTTATAGAGTAAGTTAAAAATCTGTGAATTATTTTGTAGTAGCGGAGTATTGGCTGTGTTCTGCGAATTACCGCTCACCGAACCCACCCAACTAAAACCCACACTTTCTTTTTCATTCAACTGATAACCAGCTGCTCCACCCAGCCAGTTCATTTTATTTGAGTAATACCCATCATTCCAGGTAAATGCTAGTGATACATCGTCTTTTACGTAATTAAGGACAGTGCCATAGGAAACTGAACTTGTTTGGTCCCACAGCAATCCACGCTGAATATTCAGATTTTGATATGTCATCGTTGACTCATAACCGCCCATGGATGCCAATTTTCCGGCCGCAATAGTCCAGTTTTTATCTAAGTCATAAGAGGCAGATGCCTGAGGAATATATCCGTATGTGTCAACGGTATTGCTTAAAGTACGAACTATGGGTTTACCCAGCACCGGAACAGAATAGAGTCCAGTCAACATAGAGAATCCCACATCTCCATCAACTTTTTGAAAATGCAATTGCGCATTAGAAATATCGCCTGCGCCACCAGAGGGGTTGCTTTGTGAGTAAGCCAAGGCTGAAGCAACCGAATTTATTTGCCAAGAACCCAATTCACCCAAAGAGAATGAAGGGGCTTGGCCGGCAAATGTAAGCGAGTCATCCATAACAATCTTAACGGACGGGACTTGAACATCCTCCGCAGCTAGAGCGCTTAGAGTCGAACACAGAAAAATACTAAAAACGGTTATGGCAAAACGCATCAAAATCCAAGAAATTATTATTAACAACGTACCAGACAGCCGTTAATACTAATCTAGTGAGGCTATTTTGAAGAATCAGGGCGCAATTCCTCAGTCTCATTACCCAGCCTTCATTGGCTACAGCACATCCATCGAGATGTGTTCTTACATCATATTAACTGACGCTACGTGCGATGCTTACAAGTTGCCAAACAAATAACCATGGCATTAATTAAGCGGCTAACTCCTCAACCAGACTAGCAAACCGCACTAGTGACTGAAAAGCTTCTGAATTATCGACTTCCACATCTTCCCAATTGAACTCTAAAGAAAAATGTGCTGACTCTATGATTAATTCATAACTTGATGAGGCTTTATTGATCACCCTACCTGCAGGATCTAACGTTACTGGGAGTTTAATTGACTTAATAGCCTCAATCAATTGCTGAGCTTGGCCTATTTCGAGCTCTTTTGTCCGTAATACATCATCCGTTCTTTTGACGGTGATTTGTGAGATTTCTTCAATCGTCACTTCATACTGATTAAGTCCCAACTCAACCCATACAGTCAATTCAATCGCTATTGGATATGTTTTCATTTAACCAACCCTCTCTAGATAAACGTAAATCTACACTCAGAAAAGGTTATTTCATAGAGATTTTCCGCCTGATATGAAATATTTTTGGGCAGTAGCTCTATCAAAGGGCTGGTGACACACCGGCGTCTTATAAAGGTGCATTACCAAGCCAAAAGCCATGAACCGCCCATAGCTATCATGATTCACCCATGCTAACTAAAGATAAAATTAACGCTACCAAAGCTCTTACCAAAAGTTGACCATTATCTAGGTCAATAGAAAGCCTAAAACAACATCTTCATGGGTCGCTGAAAATTACCTTTCATTGCCCTTTAATGATCGGTAACCTCAACGCCCTTCCAAAAGGCAACATAACCAGCGATGTTATTTGCTGCGGATTTTGGCTCTGGATAGTACCAAGCTGCCTGCATATTTGACTCGCCATTGACTTCAATATCGTAATAACTGGCAACGCCCTTCCAGGAACAAATTGTATTTTTTTCTGACTTCTTAAAAAACTGCATATTCAAGCTAGAAGGAGGAAAATAACAATTGCCCTCAACCACGACAATTTCACTTGAATTTGCTAAAACCTCTTTATTCCAGATTGCCTTCATAAAATCTCCATTTAACGACTGAGCATAAAGCAAGTTAGGCATATCTGCTGTATAAAGAATATCCCCTTTAAAGCATTAATATATTCATGCAAATATCCGCCCCCTTAGAAGATACTGAACAAGTTGATCCAGAAAACTTCACCCCAGAAATTGAAGTGGGATTACTGGCTACATCTGCCTTTATTTCGCCAAAGTTTTTATATGACCCCCTTGGATCACATCTTTTTACGGCAATAACCCTTCTTCCTGAGTACTATCCAACTAGCACTGAAAAAAGCATCATTGAGCAATACAAACATGAAATTGCTCATGCGGTAACTAAAGGTGGCACACTCATTGACTTGGGGGCTGGTAACTGCCAAAAGGCAGAATCTCTATTAGACTCGCTCAATCCTTCAGCTTATATTGCCATCGATTTTTCAGTGGAATATTTGAAAGAGGCCTTAAGCAAACTTCAAGGGAAATATCCACAAATTGCCATGCAAGCCATTGGCATGGATTTCTCTCATAAATTATCCATACCCAATTCGGTGCCATCTTCTGGAAGAACTTTTTTCTATCCCGGCTCTAGCATTGGTAACTTTCTGAGTGCTGAAGCTCAGAAATTGTTAACTGAAATAAAACATCAAGCAGGCGATGGAGGCCTATTGATTGGTGTTGACTTAATGAAAGAAGAAGCCGTCTTGAAAGCCGCCTATGATGACCCTCTCAAAGTCACGGCCGCTTTTAATTTGAACATCCTTCGCTCTATTAATGCTCTGATAGGCTCAAATTTTAATGTTGAAAAATTTCAACATGTCGTCAGGATCAATCACCAAGAAAATAGAGTGGAGCTTTATTTGGAGGCCCTTGAAGATGTTCTTATTTCTTGGCCCGGCAATTCGAGATCCTTCAAAAAGGGGGAATGCATTCATACCGAAAATTCTCATAAGTACACTATCGACTCTATTAAGCGACTACTTAAAAGCTCTGGCTTTGCGTCAACTCAAATCTGGACAGATCCAAAAGACTATTTTGCCGTGATCTATGCATAATAAATTATCAAAAAATCCAATATTGACAGATCGCTTGCTGGAGCAATTTTATGCATCCAGAATACGCTCAACTGATTTAGTCAAAGACCTAAGTCCAGAGGATTGTCAATCGCAATCATTCGAAGATGCTAGCCCTGCTAAATGGCATTTGGCACATGTTACTTGGTTTTATGAGGTCATAGTCCTCAAGCCTTTTGAAAAAGACTTTAGCTATTGGAATCCGCAGTTTGCTGTTTTGTTTAATAGTTACTACAACGGGGTTGGGGATAAGCATCCGCGCAACAAACGTGGTTTATTAACAAGGCCTTCATTGGCAGAGGTTCTTGAGTGGCGTAAAAATATTGAAGTCAGGATCGCAACCCTCATCGAAGAAAATACCTCAATAGATTTTCAATGGTTAATTCAACTGGGAATTAACCATGAACAACAACACCAAGAGCTACTCCTTACTGATATTCACCATCTCTTCTTTCACAACTCCTTACTCCCAAGCTATTCATCTGAAAATGTAGGGCCCTCCCCTAGTACAGAAGTTTTTGAGTGGATTGAGGGCGTCTCAGGGCTGGTGAAAATAGGGTCTGATGCAACTGACTTTCATTTTGACAATGAAGGTCCAGAACACACTACTTTTAATCAGATTCATTCGATTGGAAATCAATTAGTCACCAATGCGCAGTGGCTACTCTTTGTCCAGGCGGGCGGCTACCAACAGCCTCAATGGTGGCTAGATGCTGGTTGGGCTTGGGCAAATGCAGAGGGTATCTTTGCTCCCTTATATTGGAATATCAATGAACAAGATCAATACTGCCGCTTTTCACTAAATGGCAATCTACCCCTAGACCCTCTTGCTCCAGTGAGTAATATCAGCTACTTTGAGGCAGATGCCTTTGTGCGCTGGGCCAATCAAAATTTACCAAAATTTTCTGGAGCCCGTTTACCAACCGAATTTGAGTGGGAAGCTTTTGCCAAAACACACTCAAATTTAGCTGATGACCTATTTGGCAAAGTTTGGCAATGGACTAGCAGCAACTACAACCCATATCCCGGCTATCAACCCTGGGGTGGTATTGCCGGGGAATATAACGGCAAATTTATGGTCAACCAGATGGTTCTGAGAGGCAGTTCGGCTTACACTACGCATGGTCATTCCAGCGTCACTTATCGCAACTTTTTTCCAACACATGCTCGTTGGCAAATGACTGGCTTGAGGCTTGCAAAAGATGGCGTTTGATTTTGATGCCCCCACCAATAGACTAGGAACCGATTCAATTCGCTGGGATGCGTTTGAGGGCAAAAAAGTGCTTCCTTTATGGGTGGCCGATATGGACTTCCAGTCTGCGCCCTGCGTCATCAAGGCCCTTAGTCAAAGAGTAAATGACGGAATTTATGGTTATACCCATAACCCTCTCCACTTTAACCGCATCATTGCTGAGTACTTATTAGAGCAATATCAATGGCCAGTAGATCCAGACTGGATTGTGATCCTTCCAAGCGTAGTGTCAGGCCTTTATACAGCCGTACAACAGCTGACACAGACAGATGAAAGCGTACTCATCCCTAGCCCCATCTATCATCATTTAAAGTTGGCTTGTACCGTATCCAATAGAAAATTTCAGGAAATGCCTCTGCAATTAAGGGATCAGCGCTGGGTTTTACCCAACGAAGCATTACCCAAGCTGGTCAATAAAAAGACTAAGCTTGCATTATTTTGCAATCCGCAAAATCCTGGCTCTACCGTCTTTACCAAAGAAGAATTAACAGAATTTGGTGATTTTTGTATTCAAAACGATTTATCGATTTGCTCAGATGAAATCCATGCTGGGCTTGTTCTAGAGGAAGAAAAAAGTCACATCCCCCTTGCAAGCATCAGCAACGAAGTTTCTCAAAGAACGGTTACCTTAATGTCACTCAATAAGACATTTAACTTTCCAGGGGTTGGCCTTGCTTGGGCGGTTGCAGAAAATCCGAGGCTTCGTAAAGCCATTCAGGTGGGACTTCATCAAACCATTGCCCCACCCTCACTATTTGCCTATACCGCTACTTTGGCCGCCATCAAGGAAGGCGAGCCTTGGAGAAAAGCGTTGATTCATTATCTAAGACTCAACCGAGATCTGATCGACACCAGAATCAATGGGATCGATACATTAAGCATTGCAAAAATGGAGGGCAGTTATCTAGCCTGGATTAATTGCGACAAACTTCAACACCCAAATCCGTATCAACTTTTGCTTGATGCCGGATTAGCAACCTCCCCCGGCAGCCAATTTGGAAAAGAAAGGTTTGTTAGGCTAAATTTTGGGACACAAAGAGATCGCTTAAATCAGGCTCTAGATATTATTGAAGCTTGCTGCACATAAGTAATAGCAAGTTATCTGGATAAGCCTAGCTTAACCAGATCTTCTGATAATCGCCATTGGGATCATGATCCTCGGTCTGCTTTTTAATGTTGAATGCCCGCCCGCCCCGAGGATCAGTGCCACATCCAGCGATATAAAGCCAATTTCCTTGATTGCTATAAATGTCATAGTCAATCAGTTGGGATTCAAACCAGGCTGCCCCGGCTTGCCAGTCACCCCTCATATCGTAAATCCAGTAACTGGCAACAATTTGACGCATACGATTAGACAAGTAGCCTGTAAGACTCAACTCTCGCATTCCGGCATCCACCAATTTCTCTCCGGTATTTGCAGTGCTCCACAGCCTAAACTTTTCGAGATCAAATGGATTGGCTGGCTTATCGCTTAGCCCTTTTGAGCTATAGAGTTTTTTGCCATATTTAAAAGGTAAAAATCGGAAATAATCCCTCCATAGGAGCTCAAACCAAAGCCAATAAGTCCCATCGTTAGCTCCCCATCGCGCTTCATATAAAGCTAATTTTTTTGCAATAGTTCTTGCGGAACAATTTCCCTGTGCCAGCCATACAGAAAACTTACTTGAGTAATCCAAGCCAATCAGCTGATTACGCGTTAACTTGTAGGTATCAGGGAGCTTACGCTCAAAATACTGGGCGATATGGGCACTGGCAGCGGTTTCACCGCCCGTAAAAGCACCCCTGTTTTTAATAGCCGGGATCACCTGCTCCTCGATGGCATCAATACCTTGCGCAGGCAACGGTGGAATGAATATCGACGCTTCAAGCGGATTTGCATATCTAACGCCCTTTCGCTCTATTTCTTGGCGAAATGGGGTAAAGATCTTGGGCATCTGTTTTAAATCAAAGGGCAAACTTTTGGGATCGAGCATGCTGGACTGCCAGCACAGCCGCACATCAAAACCCAGCCTCGTAAGAGCGGCTACCAGCTCCAACTCTTCAGGCGCTTGAATTTGCTCACAATAAAGGATATTTGTATCAAATTGCTTTCCAAGCAATGAAAATATCTCTTCTGGATTACCACTTAGCTCAACTAAGTTCGATCCAAGCCTTTTCAATTGACCTCTGAGATCTTCTAAAGATTCTTGTAGAAAATTCCTGCGATGATTTGCAACCCTCGGAAATCCCCAAGGGGTTATTTCCTCAAGGATTTTTTGGTGAAGATATATTGGCAATAGATGATCGCCATCCTTGCAAGCCTGCGTAAATGCAGGATTGTCATTGAGACGCAAATCATTTCTAAACCAATAAAATATTGTAGTCATGGATTCAAAATCCAGCCGGGAAATCTAGATTGTTAGGAAGGGTGGCTCTTTTTTCGTTCTTGAGATTTTGCCTGTGCATCCGCACTTCTTTGCTGGAAATCAACCAGGGGGTGATAACCCATCTGATAGCATGCGCAATGCTTGCCTAAGATCCAGCGAGCAAGCTTAATGCGAAGTCTTTGAATCATGTATTTCTCCAGGTAGTGAGCGCCTAATGTAGCTGAGAAAGCAAAATGGTGCTGATCCCTACCCCGAACTACTCGGACTGAGGTGTTTTACTATCTTTTTCTGGAGTTTCATTACTTGCTCTCATTTGGTTTAGGCTAGGTTGCGCCATCTTTTCGCCATCCCAAACCTGGCCACACCAACATTCACCAGCATCATTGATGATGCAAACACCTGATCCGCAACAACGCTTATCTGTTGCTTTCATAATTCAGCCTTTACAAATCCAATTGCCATCAAGGCAATGGCAAGGGTATAGAGGTAGTGATTCATGGGTACCAGCTCTCGCTAAAAGTAAATTAAGTCTATTCTAGGGTTTTAATGAAATTGACGCAGCCCCAATAACGGGCAATCAACATGCAAATCCAATTATTTGAGAAAACTCAAGCCCCTTCCCATCACAATTTGCTCCCCAAAGATGGTAGCGCCTACTATTACCCTGAAATTATTGATGAGCTAAGCAGCAAGCAATTATTTGAAACGCTAATTCAATCTGTTGATTGGAAACCTGATCAAATTTACATTTTTGGAAAAAAGGTGACTACCCAGAGAAAAGTAGCTTGGGTAGGCGATGTAAATTGCTCATACACCTATTCTGGAGTAAAAAAACAGCCGCAACCATGGACTTCTGAGCTCTTGTCGATAAAAACCCAAATGGAGGAAATAGCGCAATGGAAATTTAACTCCTGCCTACTCAATCTCTATCACAACGGTAATGAAGGCATGGGATGGCATAGTGATAATGAAACTGAACTGGATAGCACAGCGCCGATTGCCTCATTAAGTCTTGGCGCAACACGTAAATTTGCTTTCAAGCATAAGCTAGACAAATCAGTTTCTTCACTATTTTTGGAAAATGGCAGTGTCTTAATCATGCATTCCCCATGTCAAGAATCTTGGAACCATAGCTTATTAAAAACGAAACTCCCCTTAACAGCACGCATGAATTTAACTTTCCGAGCAATCAACCCCAATCATGAATTACCAAAATAATCAGAGTAAAAGTATTGCAATCATTGGCGCAGGATTATCTGGCTTAAGTTGCGCCACCCGCTTGCAGACATTGGGGTATCAAGTCGAACTTTTTGAAAAAAGCCGAGGCCCAAGCGGTAGGATGAGTACACGTCATGGCGATGGCTGGGCAGCCGATCATGGAGCGCAGTACTTCACTGCTAGAGATCCTCGCTTTGTTCAAGAACTTGATTCTTGGATCAGTCAAAATGCAGCAGCAATTTGGTCGCCAGATATCAAAGTTTATCAAGAACATCATTGGCGTGAAAGTCACTCTAAAGAAAATCGCTATGTAGGCACTCCAGATATGAGCTCTCCTGGAAAGTATTTAGCTAAAAATTTATCCGTGCAATTTAATCAAACGATTAATGCAATACAAATAGAGAATGGCAAGTGGTTATTGCATAGCAAAGAATCTGGCCAACTCTCTCAATCATTTGATGTGCTGATACTTGCATTGCCAGCGCCTCAAGTATATGCACTTTCTAGAGAAATCCATAACGATGTAGAGGGGATCTGCAAGCAAGCTAATATGAAGGGATGCTGGACTGTCATGGCACGTTTTCAAGAAAAGCCGCAAGTGTCATTTGAAGCCGCCTTTGTTAACCATGAATTAATTAGCTGGATCTCTAGGAATAACTCCAAACCTGGCCGACATGGCCTAGAGTCATGGACGATTCATGCAAATCCCGATTGGAGCGAACAATTTATTGAGCTTGAGAAAGACAAAGCAACAGCTTTAATTATTGAATGTGCAAAGAAGCTAGGCCTTGATTGCCAGAATGCTGAAATATCAACCCATCGTTGGCGTTTTGCAAGTGGATCATCACCTGAAATACCGGGTTTCTATCATGATCCAGAAACAAAATTTGGCCTTTGCGGGGATTGGCTGCACGGCGGTAGGGTCGAGGGTGCTTGGCTAAGCGGCTACAAACTAGCCATGGAGATTGAGCGCACAAAATAACCATAAGGAGAGTGCTGATACATTCAGAACATATTCTTACATGACGTTGAGATAGCGTTTAATTATCATCTCCATCAGTAACTAGTATCTTTACCTTGCAAGTATGGCATCCCATATATTCCTGCTTAGAGTCATCCAAACTCATTTGGTAAAGTCCCTTAGAGTCTTTGACCCCATTCATAAAGCATTCCGGGCAAGGAATGACGGTAGCCTCCAAAGAGTTGAGATCATCACTGCATTGCCATTGATCTACAAAATCAGCAACCCTTTCCATGGGAAACCTTTTAATTTGGCAATAGCGTATTAAATCATCAAGAATTAGTGGTAGCGCCATTTATAGGACATTTAGTTATGCATAGTTTAATAAAAAGTGCCATGAAAATTTACCAAACAAGCAGTCAATAGTAAATTTTTAAAACGGGTTAGTATCCTGTTAATCTGAAAATTTCTCTAAAGCATGCCAACCGAAACTTAGCAAGGGGAGCATATCATTAGCAAAGTTCGTCACTTCTTTAATTAACTCTTTTGAGCATATTACCGATCGGGGCAAATGCTTTCTAATAATCCATCCTTTTAGCTTAATGGCATGCTCAATTTCTTCTGGAACATGATCAAATCCACGTGGTATTCGAGCTAATGTATGAGAGTAATCTAGCTCGTAACCTTTTCTTTTTAAAGATTTTTCAAGAGATAGCCATGCCTTTGGATTGTCTAGAATTCCTTGCCTAAGTTTTTTAAGAACATGGGTTTCGGGCTGCAAATAACCTGCTGCACACCTACTACCCAAAGGATCTAAGCGAAAATATAAGACCCCTGAAGAATGTTTATCCCCAGTCCTTGTAAATAAGCCACTAGCATGCATGTTGTATGGGTGCTTTGCTTTTGAAAACCTTGCATCTCGGTTGATTCTAAAAAGAGACCTCTTGGGATCACCCCATAAGGGAATTTCTTTCTTAGCAAGACTTTCAGACAATACATCAGCAAATTGCTTCATGGGCTCGCGCACAAACTCTTCATACTCGGGTCGATGTTCTGCAAACCAAACTCTGTTTTGGTTCTTGGTTAAATCTTCCAAAAATGTGAAGGCTTTGGGATTAAACCCAGAAAAGTCATCCATTGCTTAGGCGCCCTATTTTTTCAATCGCTCATTGCTTGGGAAAAGATTCTTTCTTGAATCTTCATCCACCTCAGTTTTAAAGACAAACTTTGTCTTGATTGCCTCAACAACTTGAGCGCTTGGCTTGGCGTTAATTTCATCTAAGAGACGTTTTACGCTAGGCAACTTTTCCCAGGCACCGTCGCCCAAGACAAAAGGAATCACCCTAGCCCATCCCCATACAGACATATCGACAATACCGTAATCATCGAGCATATAAGCTTGCTTTGATAGACGCTCTTCAATAAGTAGCCAATGGCGCCAAGCCTCAAAGTCATAGCGATTGACTGCATATTCTTTTGGTTCTGGGGCAAAGTGTTTAAAGTGAACCGCCTGTCCACAATAAGGGCCAATTCCTGTAGCAATAAACATAAGCCATGAATAGAACTCCGCATGTGCCTGTGGTGTTTTAGCTGGCATAAACTTACCAATTTTTTCACCTAAATAGAGCATGATGGCGGTGCTATCAAAAACTTTGATATCGCCATCCACCAATGCAGGTGTTTTGCCGTTGGGATTAATCGCCCTAAACTCTGGTGTATGTTGATCACCTTTACGGGTATCGGTAACAACAATCTCATAGGGGGTATTGGTCTCCTCTAAATAGAGAGCGACCTTAATGGGGTTTGGTGATGGATGAAAGTAGAGTTTGAGCATGATGATTCCTAGTTAAATGACTTCTAATACTTTGGTTAATGAACTGCCTTCGAAGTTTGGCTTTTCACCAATCTCTTCAAAAGGATGACCCAAGCGATTAACCCAGAACACATCAAAACCATACCATTTAGCCCCTACAGCATCCCAGGCATTGCTTGAAACAAACAAAATCTCTTCTTTCTTGACAGGGAATGCTTTTAGTAAAAGCTCATAGGCTTGGGGGGCTGTTTTAAATAACTTGACATCCTCAATAGTGACAACTTTATCAAGATACGGCTTTAAACCATTGCTATCGACTACTGTAGAGAGCATCTCTTTACTTCCATTAGATAAAATCGCAGTTGAGATATCCTTATCCTTAATGGCCCTAAGAACAGATAAGCTATCTTCAAAGCCAGTGAGCTTCGCATACTGATCCATCAGTCGCTTTTCATATTCTGGAGTGAGATTCAGATTCATCCGCTTACAGACATACCGCAAAGAACGAATTGTTAATTCCCAAAAAGGAAGGTAATACTTACTGCCACTAGGGCTGGGGTCACTCATCGTTACCAAGCGGGTATATTCAATTTGACGATCACGCCACATCAAGGCGAAAGCTTGACCATGCCCAGGAAATAATTCTTCTGCCAACTGTCCCATGGAATACACATCGAATAATGTTCCATAAGCATCAAAGGCGATTAGCTTATACATGTTGTCTCCTGCTTTTTATTATGAATTTATATTGTCATCTAAGAACAATATTCCAATCATAACCAATCTAATTCAATACTAGCCAAATGCCAAGCTACAGTTGATAACTTAAATCGGGATTGCCATTGGTGACTTTTAGGACTTTTGTAGGGCGTAAGATTGCAATCAAGGGGCGTAATTAGCTTTGGTTGAGTCGCAGTAACGGAAAATTAGAAATAAGGATGAATTATTCAATTTAAGCGTCTCGTTACCAGGCACTTATTAGCTTATTTTCAATCTGAGAATTGGACGACCAGAATCATTTAGAGTCGGCTTAACTGACAACATAGCATCAGGCGGATACGACCCCTAGCAGACTGTGATGAAAACCCACCCGAAAAGTGGGTTTTCATCTAAAGCGGCTTTTTTAGGACATTAATTACTGCGCTTTTTTATTTGCCGCATCAATAATCATTTGAGTGCCATCTAGATTATTGTCATTGACATGATTCAATGGAATTATCACAACGCTCTTAATTGCAGATAGCTTATCAATCTCAAAAGTAGTGAAATTCATAGAATCGATCGTTCTGATGTAGTAACGATTTCTATCCTTATCATTCATCCATGTATAGAGGCTTACCTCTGAGGTTTTCTTAGTGCTGCCAGGAGCATCTCCAGAAAACCCAGCCCCATCAACTGTTAAATCGTAAGGTCGATCAAAGTTATTCATGATGTGCGCCAACGTCACGACAGCATCATTTGGTGTACTAGCTTTGCGAACATAATTCGTATAAAAAGCTGCCTTAACAAAACGTCCTGCTGAGATTTGGATAGAAGGTAAACCTGCAAGTGCACTACCGCTATCTGGCGCAACAGCTGTTAAGTGATTAAATTTTCCAGTATTTTTATCTTGGTTCGTTAAAAACGCATAATTATTTAAGTTTTTAAGATGCCATGGAAACTCTGGAGAATTAGTCGCTACACCTACTGGGTTATCGTAAATATTTTGTAAGCCATCGGTGTACTCGATGACTATTCCAGCGCCTGTTTTATCAAACAATATATAGTGCTCCGGAAGGGCTACATTCCCAGCGAATTCAATTTTTGGCAGCCAGACTTGAACATTGCCGCTTTGAAGAGCCTGCTTTACCTCAGCTACCGTCTTGAAATTACCAAGCAAATAGGAAGCTAAATCATTTCCAGCAAGCATTTTCGAATCAATCGGCTCAGCTATGTAAGGTGACTTACTTTCTGTTAACTCGTTTGTGCTAAGAGACAACCCTTGATTATTGCTGGCCTCTATAACCATCACCTGTTTAGCATTGGGCGTAGGCTTTATCGATGAGGCGACCCCAATAATGGGGTACTGGGTATTAAAGGTAAATCCATCATGACCATTGGGGGCCGCTGAGATGATATTGGTCCCAGATGGGATGTACATAAATTGAGATGGAATCGGGACAGAGAATTCCATTGTCTTCGCACTGTAGACCTTACCGCTCTTATCAGTAATCATTAAAGCGGTACAGGCAAAGGCATTGCCTACAGAAGAAACAACTAATGAACTGGCAACAAGCAGGCTTGCTAGTGATTTGAATTTTTTCATGAGTATGGTTATTTTTAGTGGTGGAAAAGTGAAAAGCGTTACCCTCTACCAAGGGCCATAATGATAAAAATTTGTGGCAAATAAATAGATGGATCCTTATCCGATATGATCACAAGGATTTATTAAAGCCACCTAGTAATATTATTTATTGCCCCGTTAACACTGGCGTTGGGTCTGCAAAATATTCCATTGCTACCTTTACTACTGTTTTTACCATGGAAACAAATGACTCTACTGAGCCACTAGAAGTTCTGAAAGACTCGCCTTGAATAGTGAATAAGTCCTCACCTAACAATTGATTTGATTGGCTGTCTGTAATTTTGGTTTCTATTAGTAGTGCTGGTGTTTTAGAGTTCACACCAGCTGCATATGTCGCAGCAGTTAAAGTCATACCAACTGGGGTGAAGTCCCAAGGTTGAAGACTATCAGCAGAAATCTCGGCACCAGTAATACCAACAGAAATACGGACAACACCAGGTCCAGGTTTGGTCACAATTTTAACGTTGCCACGAGCATTTGCTGCATCAACCATTGAGGCTTGAAGTGCTGATATGGCTTTATTGATCGATTCTTGGTCACCACCATTAGTAACGCGCTGATTTATATAAATTGGATCGATGATTACGGCTTTATAAGATGAGTACAAATTCATTCCCGCAAGACGATATCTCCAAATACGGACATCAGGATTGCTACTCTTTGTTGACACCAAGAGAGAATAGTCTGGCAAGAAACCCGTCCTTGGCATCTGTTGAGTAGCCAGCTTTGGAGCATTGCTGCATCCCACTATCAAAACAACAGCAGCAATCAAAGCAGCGAGAAGAATTTTTTTCATGAATATGTTTATTGGGTTAATGACTATGCACGGTTTTCAAAGTGGCGTCTGCCAACCCCTGATGCTCACTAGGGTCAATTGCAGTGATTTCTTCAATAAATTTAGCGGTATTAATTTTCTTACCCCCAAGCCATGTACCCTGAACCTTGACCTTATCTACGATCTCATTAGGGTTAACGGCGGTAATATCCGCAGATAGCTCCACTAAGTCAGCATACTTACCAACCTCAAGTGATCCAATTTCGTTATCTCGCTTAAGTTGATAGGCGCCATTGATGGTAGAGGCCTTAAGAGCCTGATCCATTGTGACCGCCTGATCCGCGCCATGAACAGTACCAGCATCTGTTGTACGAGTGACCATGTGCTGAATGTTTCTCAAAGTATCTGGCGGAGATACAGAACCATCATTGTGGAACGAAGTATGGATATTGGACTTGAATGCATCATTTACTCTTTGCCATTGAGCGCCGATCTCAGGCTTAAACATGGTGCCATCTAGTAAATCTCCCCAATAGATATATTGAAAAGGCGCCAAAGAAACAGTTACGCCGAGGCTTTCTGCACGTTTAAATTGATCTGCACGTGCAGCACCTAAGTGCTCAACACGCCACCGGTGGTCGGTACCCAAGAGTTTGTATTTAGCGAGCGCATACTCATAGGCATCTAATACGACGTCAAAGCCTACGTCACCATTGCAGTGAAACGCCATTTGATAGCCCATGGGCGCATACTTATCCAACAATTGGTCTAGTTGCAGGCGCGTATAGTTCATGCCCTTTTCACCCAATGGCCCAATAATTATCTCGGCATCTTTAGTACGTTGATTTTCTAAATAGGGGAAACTTTGTGCCACGTTGCCTAGCCAAGGGCTACCATCTGCCCAAAGCTTGATACCGTTTTTACGAACCATACTGGGATCAGGCCAAGTGACTTTATCACCTGCATCGGCATCAATCGCCATGTGATACACGTGCATTCTTAATGGACTATCCGGAACTGAAGCAAGCGCTAAATAGGCTTTGTACTGACCACTGTTATAAGTGTGCTCTGAGGTTGCAGTAATTCCATTATTGGCCATCAGGGCATACCACTCTGCGCTCGATTGCAACATATGAGGAACTGCCTTAGGTAGAATTGGGCCAGCAACTGCCATCAAAGCTGCCGCCTCATTCGCCACACCATTTGAGGTGCCATCCGGATTAAGACCATAACTGCCACCAACGGGATTAGCAGGAGGCTTGCCACCCTTCCAACCTAAAAACTTCACAGTTGCAGAATTGAAATAGACCGCATGACCTGAGTTATCAATCACCAAAATGGGACGGCCGCTCGGAGTTAACTTATCGAGAATATCCCTAGTTGGTATTGGCGCTTGCTGCAATAAGCGATCAACGCCGTTAAATACTAAAGGCACGCCAGGAGCCGCCTCTTTATCGGACTTCAAGATTTTGGCCTGTACGTCAGCCCAAGATTTATAACCAACATAAGGCGCAATCCAATACGCTGGGGCCTGTGTTGAGATCCCCGAAAGAATCGGATGATTATGGGGATCAATAAAGCCCGGCATTAATACCGTGGTACCTAAATCTTTTATTGCTGCATTTGGCGCTGAGGTACGAACATCATTAAGCGATCCGACAGCAGTGATCTTTTTGGTATCCGTATCAAAAGCAATAGCTTCTGCACGTGGATTTTTTTCATCCATAGTGATAATGGTGGATGCTTTTAGCACCACGATTTCTGCTGAAGCAAGAAACGGAAATGAGCAGGCAACAAATGCAGCCATAGATCTCATGACAAAAATACCGTTTATCTTCTTCAAAACCATCTCCAATCAGCAATCAAATTATAAAAAGATCAAAATTCAATCTGTTCTAGGCCAAAATAAATCATTTAAGGAATTATTGCTGGCTTACCGGCTTTCCATCAATCCAAGTTTCCTTAACTTTGATGTTACGAATATCCGCTGGAGGAGTCTTACGTGGGTTCTTTTCGAGAACCACCAAATCGGCCTGCTTACCTACTTCCAAGCTTCCCACAATATTGTCAGCAAAGAGTTGATAAGCCGCATCAATAGTGACCGCACGTATTGCATCATCTACCGTTACGCCTTCATTAGCTCCTAAAACCTTTTGTGGGGGTAATTGCCATGTACGAGTCACTTCCTCGGTAATGTAGTTCAATGGTCCAACAGGTGATACAGGCGTATCGCTATGTAGCGTAAATTTACCACCCGCCTTCTTCACATCACCAGCCGGATCAATGCGCTTAGAGCGCTCTGCCCCGATCAAATGATTATTAAAAGCAGCGCCCCAATAATCCACATGGCCAATGGTAAAGCTCGGAATCACACCTAACTTCACAGCTTTTTTGACTTGCGCTTCATTATTGATGGTGAAGTGCTCAATACGCAAACGACGCTCACCTGGATTTGGGTTACCCGCTAATAATTTTTCATAATTATTTAAAGTCTGATCAATTGCCTTATCTCCATTGGAGTGGATGGATATTTGCCAGCCCTGATCAAAAAATGGCTTCATCAAACCATAAACCTCAGCGTCTTTATAGTCTAGCGCTCCACTCCATTTAGAATTTTTTGGATAAGTATATGGATCATTGAGAGCGGCTGTTAGACCTTGTGTTGATCCGTCGGAGATATATTTCACTCCAATAAATCTTAAGTGGTCATCTCCATCATTGGGTTTAATAGCGCTATAACCTACAGGCAAGGCTTGTCCCCACAAATAACCGCGCAACCGAATGGGAGGCGTTGATTTGGCATAAATACCTTTATAAATGGCCACTTCTTTATCCACACCAAAATTACCACCAACACTCATATCAGAAGCAGTTGTAACGCCAGTTGCAGCGATTTTCTTCATGGTACTTTCAATAGCGCCCAGTAGCTGAGCTTCTGTTGGATTAGGCATTTTGGCCATAAAAGCTAAATATGAAGGTGGTTCTACGAGCTTGCCAGTCAACTTACCCTGGGTATCCTTCACATAAATACCACCGCTACCAGGATTGGGAGTGCTATTGGTTATTCCGGCAACTTCCAATGCCTTGTGATTAACGTAAGCTATATGTCCAGATTGGTTAACGACGAAGATTGGAACTTCGGTAGAAACTTTATCTAAATCATCGGCAGTTAACTCGGCCATAAAAGGCGTAGTACGAGATGGGTCTACACCAAATGCAGTAAGCCAGCCACCAGAAGGTACATTTTTTAGCTGCACTTTAAGTTTTTGAGTAAGGCTATCAATGGTGTCGTATGGCAATGAAAAGTTGCTTAAGTTGAACCAAAGACTCTCAAACATAGAGGTCACAATGACATGGACATGTGGCTCTACAAAACCTGGCATGAGTGTCTGACCTTTTAAATCAATCAACTTTGTATTTTTTGCTTGCCATTCTTTGGTAACCGCATCTTTTGTACCTACGGCAACGATCTTGCCATTTTGGATTGCTAATGCCTGAGCTTCTTCGTTTTTAGCATTAACCGTAACAATCGGACCACCGTAAAAAATCGTATCAGCATTACCGCTAGCAAAAGCAGCTGCACATTGAGCAGCCAATAAAACAGAAAGCAATTTTGGTGCGAATTTCATATTCAAATCCTAGGGTTGGGTTGATTATTTGAGGATGATAACCGTTACTGTTGCATGAGAAGCTGGGTCGAGAGGTCTACTAGGGTTATTGCTAACATAATGAATCGACCTAAGCGAAATGAGACAAGTATTCAATTTAATACTAATTACTGAAAGATATAAAGATAGAGCAACATTCTTCTAGAATTTAAAGGTTACCGCTAACTGCGGGCCCTTAAATGTAGCTTTTTCCAAAACACCGCCATTTTTCATATCGTAATAAACGTAGCGATAAGCAAGAGATGCGTCAATCCATTTTTCGAAGGATTTACCTACACCCAGAATGCCTTGCCAAGTGATATTGGTGGAACCACCGCCACTTCCTACATCTGCATAGAAGGGAACATACCAGGTAGAGTCTGCAATACGGTAGCGGCCCTTAAAACCAACGATCGGATCGGTAGTAGAAGCTGATGTGGAGTCAACTATGCCAGCAGATTCACCTAAAGCAGATGCGCTCAATGAAAGAGTAGTTGTTCCTGAAATATAGCGTACACCAAGCAAACCATCCACATAGGCGTTCTCATTGTTAAATACAGTGTAAGTTATCCCACTAGTAATCTGATTGTGTTGAAGGGTAGCCTTATCTGCGAGTTGGGCTCGAACGGGCCCATACCCAGAAGCAAGAGTAACATTAGCACCACCCGATTTTTGGAGGGTTGCAGAAACGATATCGCCAAAAATACCCCAATTACCATAATGCGCTTCAGCAGCAATCATTGCACCAGACTTTAGGTTACTAATAACGTTATTTTGTGAAAGTTGAGCGGTATTAATATATTGATCTTGATAAGAAAGACTTGCAGTAACAGCTGGTGCCCATAAATAAGGAGTCACTTCAAAACGCCACTCATCAGAAAACTTTGGAATTGGGGTAACACCCTCATCAGCATGGACAAGACTCACAGATGGCAATATTGCAAATACTGCCGATAAAACAGCAAGATTTTTTATATATTTCAAAACAGTCATGCTCATACCTTAAATGTCATATATGGGTTAAACGTATTCGATTGGTTTTTTCATATCTTTAAACTTACGACCAATTTTTTTGAAATATTACATAAAAAGTGTATTTGTTCCTTACCATTTCTTACATTTAAATCTTCTATATTTTTAGTGCTAAATAGGATTTTCCAGAACAAAAAAATATAGTGTTCGAGGGTTTGTTGATACTAAATAACAATTGAATAAGTAATTAAAAATCATTATTTTTTGAAATATAGGCCCTAGCTCTTGCCTTAAAAAATCAGGTCAATGAAAACTACTGCAGGCTTATTTTCTAAAGAGTTTTAGTAAATGCACTGAATCATCGTGTTAAGCGGTACTTCAATAAAAATCAATAGACCTGAATAGAAAAGTCTAAAGAGTTTGAGGCATTAATTGGGGCAATTTTTCCTGCCCAGCACCATTCGAAGGGCGACCAAGGACTCCTTCATCAAGAGATTTAGAGCGCTAGAACTGCTCAATTGGTACCGATGGTAAGCACCTTTAGCGAGCCTAAAGCGACATTGGAATTGATGACTTGTGAGTCTTTTATAGAGAGTGAGATGCCGTCAAGTAGTTTTAGTGGCTCGGGTTCGGTGGTAGAGCTAGAAAATAAGAGTGATAGATTATTCATTACAAGCATCTCGTTACGCGACACTTGTTAGCTTAATTTCAGAATTGGGTTTGGGCGACCTAAATTATTTCGATTCAGTTTTACCCCACAGCGCAGTATTTAGATGGTGATAGGCTGCTAATGATCGCAAAACAGACCATCGATCTAGTTAAAGACCAACCGTGTAATTCAGCACTGCTGTTACGCCATTGCTAGTATTTAAGGATTGCTGGTTGTAATACACACCTAGACTAACTCGTTGGTTTTTTTCGATCCAATAATCCGTATTGGCACCTACAAAGGCGCGGGTACGTTGGATGGTTGGCGCTGCTATGCTAAATCCGCCCAAGTAGTAAATAGAACCGCTGTAGTTATCTATATTGCTTGAGATGTCTTGCTCTACCCCTGCGCTAGCCCCTATAGATACCTTGGGAAGTATGTAGCCCATGACTTTTGCACCAGCGTAAGCAGTAGTAGCGGATTGATTTACCGCATTGTAAGTAATCGGAAAGGTTGCTCCAGCAGTTTCGGTATAGCCATTGCGACTGACTTGAGTTGCTTTAATACCAGCTAAAGGGGATGCCATCCAGCTATCACCAAGCGCAAATCCATAGGCACCTTCTAGTTGAGCTCCTTGAGTAGTCATTGTTGCATTACCCTGACCTGCCTCTGTATTAGCTAAAGTAGTTCTGCTGATATTGACGCCATTGCTGCCGTAAGCACCAGAGACTTAACTTTATTAAGTCGAGTTTCAAATTGATTTATATGGGCCTATAAGGAAATAGCACTCCTATTGTTTTACGTCATCAACATTATGAGAATTGTTTGCCGGGAATGGTGGCAGAACAGCTACGCTTAGGCTGGTAGCGACTTTTGAAGAGTCCTTTACCACTTGAAGGTGCTAGGTCAGAGAAATCGGGGCGCATTACTGTAAGCCTGAGCTTAGAGTTTTGGCAGGGCTTGACGCCGGGGTTTGCCCCAAAGCAAAACCTGCAAACAACAAACCTAAGGAAAACGCAGCTAAATGTGAGATAAAAATCTATATTAATACTTCATATCCGGTGATATTCACCTATATGGTGCAAAAAATAGCTATTTATCTTTGCTCATTGATACACATTAGCTCTATAGCCAATATCATCATCAGGTTAATAAATCATTCATCTAGTTGGCATTGAATAATGCGGGGTATCAATCATCGAATTTTTAGCTAGATTCTGCTTTGGCTACCCATTTGTGATGTCTTGGTATTGGATTACCGGTTCACTCCTTTACTGGTTTATTAGGGAACGCCATCAACCAGCTTTTACAGAGCCACCTGCCCTGCCCTCTACACCATTAGTCTCAGTTCTATTGCCCTGCTTTAATGAATCAAAGCAGTTGCATGAGACATTGGCAGTCTTGATGGCCTCTCATTACCCAAACTATGAAGTGATCGCCATAAATGACGGCTCAAGTGATGACACAGCCGAAATACTAGATCAACTCATTCGCCAATATCCAAAGCTTCGCGTTGCACACATGGTGGGCAATCAAGGAAAATCCACGGCTCTGAATGCGGGGCTCTACTTGGCAAAGGGGGATTTTCTCATTTGTATTGATGGGGATGCCTTGCTAGACCCCTATGCCATTAACTGGTTAGTTGGTCGATTTTTATCTGATGAAAAACTCGGTGGCGTTACTGGAAACCCAAGAATAAGAAACAGAACAAGTATTTTGGGCAAGCTACAAGTCGGTGAATTTTCATCCATTGTAGGAATGATTAAGAGAACGCAATCGATTTATGGCGGTCTATTTACTGTCTCTGGCGTCATCTGCGCATTTCGAAAGCTGGCGATTATGGAGGCAGGTTTATGGGCGCCCGAAGCATTAACAGATGATGTTGATATCACACTAAGAATTCAGGTGAAGGGCTGGCATATTAGCTTTGAGCCTCATGCCCTTTGCTGGATTCTCATGCCAGAAACTTTAGGCGGGCTATGGAAGCAGCGTGTTCGATGGTCTGAGGGCGGCGCTCAAGCTGCGCTTGGCGCAACTAGAGCAATCATGCGATCTCATCCGTTCTCATGGCCACTTCTATTAATCTGGATTAATTTTTTTACAAGCATAGCGTGGGCATTTTGTATTGTGATCTGGTTTACGTTAACCAATGTCACCGGAATACTCCATCATGGCTCATTTAACATCTATAAAAATTTTATTCCGCAATGGTGGGGAACCATCCTTGCTTGCTCATACTTATTGCAGTCATTAATTGGAATGGCTTTAGATAGCCGTTACGAGAAGTCTATTTATAAAGCCTTTGCCTGGATTATTTGGTACCCACTTGTGTATTGGTCCATACAGACATGTAGCTGTGTTGTTGGTTTTACTAAGGCCCTATTTAGGCCAGCCAACACAAAAGGGACATGGATTAGCCCAGATAGAGGCCTCAGATGACGCCCAAAAAAATGCTCGTGATATGGCCGCCAATTATTCATGCAATCAATATATCTTTATGGATTAGGATGCGGGACATCCTGCTCACTGCCGCTGCCTGGTTGACGTTAATTTACGTTCTACATGATTTTTGGCAGTTAGTGTTTGACTATTTTTCAGATCCTATATTTCAACTCCTGCCAGATCAATCGCCCAATTGGGCAGAGTTATGGAAGCGTGTAGCCAACTTTTTTTATATCGCCATAGGCCTTATTACTTGGATTATGGTTATCGGACTTCTTCGCAGGAAAATTATTAACAATACAAAATATATTCACAGCCTACCTGCATCAATAGAGATGGAGGAGCTAGAAATCCAGCAAGGACTCCTGCCTAAGGATATTAAGCATTGGCATGAATTAAGGTCAGTAAGCGTTTTCGTTAATGAAGAGAGCCGCATTAATAAAATTACCAGTAATGAAGAAAATTAAATATCTTCTCATTCCAACTTTTTTTACTTTTACGCATTTACTTTCGCCGGTATATGGCCAGGCTCAAACGGAACAATCCCAATATACAAATGCTTTAAGGCTTAATAAATCAGGCCAATATCAAGAATCAGCAAAGCTACTCAAGAGTTTGATGCTTCACTATCCCCAAGTGGAGCGCTATAAATCAGATTACATTGCTGTAGCAAGTAACGCCAAGCTTTGTAAAGAGGTGATTGCTTATGCAACACCTAGCTACTTAGCAAGCTCACCTATTTACGTTCAAGAAGCCATATTTAACTGTTATGCCTCTGATGAGCCTTTTTCTAAAACAGATACCTTTGCTAAAACTATCGTCAAACTCCAAGGGAAAAACCGAGCAATAGAGGAGAAAATGGTTTCTTTAGCTCAGAATCAATCCGATTCTTTAGCAGCGCTCTATTGGAGTCATCGCTATCTTCAAGATTTCCCGGGTGATCAAGCCGCTTGGAGAGCTAGAGGGGCCATTCTTCAAAAGCAAGGTAATGAATATGCCGCTCTATTGATCTATGAAGATATCAACAAGCTCGCACCAACAAACCCTGAAGTGCAAATGCAAATCATCCAGGTATTGCTGGATATGGGAGCCCCCTCTCTTGCCCTGGATCTCATCAATCAACGGGGTTGGAATGCAAGCAAAATACAAAAACTGCGAGCCATGCACAACACTGGAGCAGTAGATCTTCGCTGGTCAGATGCCGATTCGGATCTTGCGCCAGATCGATTTACCAGTGTTGACATGGGAATAGAGCAATTAACGCAATCCCTGGAATACGCCAAATTAATTCAGGCCTCAGATGATCAAATTCAATCTATTCAGTATGACTTGATTGTGGCCTACACCAAAAGAAAGTATTGGACTAAGGCGATTGAACTTTATGATCAATTGCTCAAAAGAGGCCTCACTATTCCGAGCTATGCCTTGATGGATGTGGCAACTAGCTACAGCGCAATCCATCAGTATGCAAAGGCAGAGGCAATCCTCAAGGAAGTCCTCTTGGAAGATCCCAAAAACATGGATGCTCAACTAGTCCTTTATTACAGCCTGGTTGACCAAGATCAATTTACTCAGGCAAAAATCATTTTGGATAGCCTGGCAATTCAATTGAAGACCTATCCTACATACTTGCCAAAAATAAACTTTGATTACACAAGGGCTCTTATTGAACTAGCAAACTTTGAGGCCTACCAAGAAAAATACCAGCAAGCTAATCAACAATTAAAGATCCTGCTCGATGAGATTCCCTCGAATGCAGATCTACTAAAAGCTGCTGGTAGCGTCAGTCAATCCGAAGGAATGCATCAAGCGGCGGCTGATTATTACCAAATTGCCGCCAATCAAGACCCTCAAGACATTGAAGCGAGAGTTGGATATGCGATTGCCAGAATGAGTCAGGGCGATATTCAAACCTTAAAGCAAACTGTCGGAGAGCTCTACCCGGGATATTCGGATATGACCTCGGTTAAAAATGCCTCTGAAAGACTGGCGCATGACCAAGAGGGATATGTCACCGGTGACTTCGCCTTAGGTAATGGTGATTTCGGAACTCAAAAGAACAATAACCGTACTAGCGACCTACGTGTTTATAGTCCAACTATTGATGACAACTACCGTGTCTATGCACGCTATCGAGACTTAAATAGCGGACCCGCTATTCCAGTGACGCAACAAGGTGTAGGAGGCGGCATTCAGTACACAGGTATCAATCGTGAAGCAGAGGTCGAAGTTGGTAGCGAGGGTTATGCTCGAGCCGAAGGGACTCAGACCCTGAGCGATCATTGGGCGGTCAGCGCATCTTATGAACGCAATGCGTTTTATTTATTACCAGGATCACTGTATGCGACCTATGCAGGTAACGTCGCCGGAATGAATCTGAAGTGGAAGAATGGTGACACTACTGAAGCAGCCGTTGGCTATCGCTATTGGTGGCTCCCCAGCAATATTAAGCAAGAGATCTATGGATCAGCCAGTCAACGTTTGTGGACAGAGTACAACTACAAGGTCGATTTAGCAGGCTGGATTGGTAATCAGCAAAATACCAACGCCAATGTGAGTTATTTCTCGCCAATTAACCAAACTGAATACTCGGGCACACTGAACTTGAGAATCTTGCAGTGGAGAGATATTGAAACTAAGAAGTTTGATTTCTGGCACCGTTTATTTGCTTCTTATGGGGTAGTGACCCAGTCGGGATTTACTACCCTTCCAATGAATAATTATGGATATGGCCAAGACTTCAATATAGGGGATCGCAGAACCCTCAGCTGGGGCGTTGGTAGAACGAGTTTCCCATTTGATGGTGTGAAATCAAGCTACATCACGGGTTACCTCAATTTTGAAGCGCGTTACTAAATGCCAAAAATCCAATACCTCCTATGCGCTCTAGCCTTCATTAGTAACTTGGCATGGTGTGGCTCGGACTATAAAGTTTTAAGCTTTCACAATATTGTTCAAGAAAAGAGCGCGACATCTGAAATAGATGATGTCACGGCAAACAATCTCATCAATTATTTTTCTTGGCTCAAGACCAATGGCTATTCAATCATCTCGGTACAAGATGTGCTTAGCGCAAAAAAGAATGGCAAGCGGTTGCCAGACAAAGCGGTAGTGTTGACATTTGATGATGGCTACAAGAGCTTTTACACTTATGTATTTCCTCTTCTCAAGGCTTTTAACTACCCTGCCACTCTAGCGGTAGTTGGTTCATGGCTAGAGGTGCCAGATAACGGTACCGTGCTCTACGCGGATAAGCAGATTCCGAGATCGAAGTTCTTATCACTCAAAGAGCTCAAAGAAATCTCCTCTAGTGGCTTAGTTGAAATCGCTTCGCATACCTACAATTTGCACCACGGGATCTTGGGTAATGCCCAAGGAAACCTAATGCCTGCCTTAACAACCTTTGAATATGATCAAAAGGTTGGACAGTACGAATCTGAAGCCCACTACCTCAATCGCATCAGGACGGATTTAGCCAAAAATAATGAGTGGCTTAAGAAAAATACGGGCATCTCCCCAAGAATTATCGTCTGGCCTTATGGGCGATATAGCGGTGTCGCCCAAGAGATGGCTAAATCCCTGGGGATGGATATTGCCATCACCCTAGATGATGGTGAAAACCTAGAGATGCAACCAGTCGATAGCATTAAGCGTATTTACATGATCAATAACCCCTCGATAGATGAGTTTGCCGAAAATTTACGCAAGCACCCACCGCAATTAGAGCGAGTAATGCATGTGGATCTAGATTACATTTATGACAAAGATCCAGTGCAGCAAGAAAAGAACCTGGGAATGCTACTCGAGCGTGTCAAGCAGTCTGGCGTATCCACGGTATATTTACAGGCATTCTCAGATGATGACGCTAGTGGAGTCGCAAAGAGTCTGTACTTTAAAAACAGCTACCTGCCCGTAAAAGCCGATATTTTTGGACGAGTAAGCTGGCAATTAAAGACGCGAGTAGGAGTAAGAGTCTATGCCTGGATGCCTTTGTTGGCGTTTGATCCAGGCGCTCAAAAACTCAAAGAACTCGATCTCGTTACTTCAGTAGATGGCAGCAAAGGCATTGGCTATCAACGATTAAGCCCATTCTCGGAACGATCACGAAAATTTATCAAAGGGATCTATAGTGATCTAGGGCGTTATGCCAACTTTGAAGGGATCTTGATTCATGACGATGCGACTTTGTCAGATAAAGAAGATGCCAGTCCAGCCGCGCTCAAATACTATGCCAATCAATGGGGTCTGCCAGCAAGCATTCAAGAAATTACGCAAAATCCCCAATACAAGCAAAAGTGGCTTAAGGCAAAGACGGAAGCTTTAACTGCGTTTTCAATTGAGGTAAAAAATGCCGCTCAGGAATATCGCAAGCCCATCAGCCTTGCCAGAAATTACTATGCAGAGGTCGCGCTCAATCCCAACTCTGAGGAGTGGTTTGCACAATCTATGCCCAATGCACTGCAGAACTTTGATTGGGTAGCGTTGATGGCGATGCCCTACATGGAAAATGCCAGCCATCCAATGAAATGGCTTGAAGAGTTGGTCGCAAAGACTACCTCCAACCCTAACTCGAAAAATAAGATCGTTTATGAGCTTCAAGCAAGAGATTGGAAGACCGGAAAGCCCATTTCGGACAAAGAATTAAACGACTGGATGAAGATACTCAGAATCAAGGGTGCGATTAATTTTGGATACTACCCAGACGATCCGATGGCCAATCAACCAAACGTAGATATCATCAAGAGAGAGCTATCAACTAAGGCAAACGTTCAATAAACTAATGCATTGAATTTGATTCTGTTGTTAATCTTTTTACAACTAAACAATATTGATTGAAATATGCCCCCTTTATTACCCTCCTTGTAGCCTGCGTGTAGTTGTTTAAGAGCCATAGTGAAATTTTTCGCCATACTCAAGTAGAGCACCAGCAACGCATTAATTAAACAATTGTCATAGCCCTTTTTTAATCAGTAGCATCCAACAGTAGAGGCGCTAGTACTGTGGTAGCGTAGGCTCGTTTATCATAGGCATTTATATTCTTAACTATAAATCCGCGCGACTTTTTCGCCATACTCATTTTCATCATAGTAGGCATAAAAGTAGATATCCATTCTTAAAGCGGCTTTACTATGCTCATTTGCCTGCAAAACATATGCTTGGGCCATGGCGGCTTGATATGCAGCTTTTTTATTTCACCTGATTCGTAAAGTTTAGCGACTTCTTTATGGGCAATACAAGCGGCATCACAATATTGCACAGCTTTAAGATGATCCTCTTAAGCGGTACTTGAGGCGGTTGGAATTATTTTATCGGATATCATACATCCCTCCCAAGTTGCAAATAGCAAAATCTTTTTGCATGCGATCCAAAAACGAACTCATGATTTAGTGTATCCCTCACAACCTAAGGGGTCAGTCTGATATCGCAGATATAGAAAATGAATTTCATATATTCATTGTGAAATATTTACCTGCTTACCTGCTTAACTACTTATCTGCTTACCTTTTTTCTTATTTACCCAATCGAGTAAAAGGTCTAGCATTGAAGCGAGTACCATTTAAAAGTCGGTTGACCGTCGCGTTTCGCGACACTTGATAAAGATATATTCCAAGAGTCGCATATAGTCAAAAAGGATCGTTAACGCCCTACTCAAGGAAATTCTCACGATCCCCAAGCTCAAACCATGCTCAACCCACAATCGAGCCAATAGAACAGCCTGAAGCAGCATTTGTAACTTTTTAAATGGAGGGTTGGCCTGCCCAGCACGATTCGAACGTGCGACCTACGCCTTAGAAGGGCGTTGCTCTATCCAGCTGAGCTATAGGCAGTATGTGTGTACTGGGACTAATACAATGAAACTACAAGGAAAGTGGTCGGAGTACAAGGATTCGAACCTTGGACCCCCTGCTCCCAAAGCAGGTGCGCTACCAGGCTGCGCTACACTCCGACGGAACCGATATTCTACACTGGAATAGCAGTTCTAGGCAAATACTGTAAGATTGGCTCATATGGGAGCCCTTCTTACAAGCAAATTGAATAAGCAATTCAGAGCTCTCTTGGTGTTTGGAATTTTGGTTCTTAGTCTGCTAGGAACCCAAAGCTTGGGCTTTACCCATGGAATCGCCCATGCAGGTTTTCAAGGTTCAAATTCAGAGCTGCATTCAAGCACTCAATCATCTCCAGCAATAAGTCATGGCTCAGCTGCCTGTCATTTATTTGATGCATTAACCCTGGCCAGTTTTATTGCCCCACATATTCAAGCATCTGTAAATACTACTTCCTATAAGGAAAGCAATCTACAGCCTTCCAGCCTTACCTCCCCACAGGTTTCTTGGGCCTCCTACCAATCTAGAGCTCCACCCAGTCTTACTCTTTAAACCCATCAAGATCGCCTCTAAGGGCGAATCCTTTATGTAGTCCACCTATTGAATTGAGTTCAATAGCGATTAAAGAGTTAAGCATGAAATTTGGCATTCGCAGTTCCTTAATTTTGACCACTGTTATCGGCATTGGCATTAGTGCCAAAGTAGAGATTTCTTATGCTCAGGCTGATGCCGCCCCAGAAACCGGGCTGGTCATTGAATCGAATGCCAACCAAGAAAGCAACTTGCTCAGCCCTAGCAAAACTTTGTCGGGCGATGAATTGCAAAACAAATTAGGCAGCAGTCTTGGTGCAACCCTATCAAATGAGTTGGGTGTATCTGCCACAGGATTTGGAGCTGGGGCATCAAGGCCTGTAATTCGAGGATTAGAAGGTGCGCGCGTACAGATTTTAGAAAATGGCCTTTCTGTAAGTGATGTCTCTAGCATCTCGGCGGACCATGCAACGGCCAATGCACTTGATAGTACCCGTCAAATTGAGATCCTGCGAGGAGCCTCGGCCTTAATGTATGGCTCAGGATCAAGTGGCGGCTTAGTCAATGTGATTAATGACAGAATTGCCACTTCATTGCCAGGCGAAGTAACCGGCGCAATGAACACGAGCTATGAAACCGTCAATCAAGGAAAGACCGCTAGCGCAGTTTTTGATACTTCCACCGGACCCATTGCTTTGCATTTGGATACCGCCATTAGTAATGCAAATGACTATGGCATTCCAGGGTATGCTGAATTAGGAGGGCCAAATGCCAACTGGCAAATTAGTCCAGGAGTACCGCAAAACGTTCCCTATTCTGGCAAACTCCCCTTCTCTTTTAATGATCAAAATAACTTAGGGCTTGGCGCCTCTTACATTGGTGATCATGGCTATACAGGGGTATCTGTTGAACGCCTTAACCATAACTATGGTGTTCCTACTGCTGATGGCGGATTTATTCAGCAATCTCAAAATCGCTATGACCTTCAGCATGAGACTCAGGACCCCTTTGATGGATTTACCGCTTTTAAATTTAGCGCCTCTAATAGTCGTTATGTACACAATGAATTTAACAACAATGGCGTTGCGCAAACCAACTGGAAAAATGATGCCAGTGAACTGCGCGCAGTTCTTGATCACCAAAAATGGAATGGTTGGAAAGGTAGTTATGGTCTTCAGTCCTCTACTGCTAAATTAACCGCAACTGATATTGCTTCTGGTAATTCCAGCATCGTCCCACAAACCGTGACCAATTCCAATGCGCTATTTTGGGTTGAACAAGGTAATTTTGGTGCCTTTAAAAATAGCTTAGGTTTACGCTTTAACAATGTGGGTCAAAATCCCAATCAATCTAGCGTATTTGCTGGGGAAGGCGATATCATTTTTGGAGGCTCTAGCTACAACCCTCCTGCGCTATTAAATCGTCAATTTAATTTACTTTCTTATTCAGCTGGAAGTGTATGGGAATTTTTACGTGGTTATGGTCTAGGGGCAACCTATACGAACTCTCAAAGAGCACCAAATGCTCCTGAGTTATATGCCTTTGGACCTCATGATGCGACATCCACATTTATTGTTGGTAATTCCGGATTGCAAACTGAGACCTCTCATAATTTTGAGATTGGACTGCAGAAAAATAGCGGCTTAATGAGAGGCAAGGCTAACGTATATCAAAATGAATTTACCAACTATATCTACGGCTATTACACCGGCAATACTGCAACCGGGGAAGGTTATCTTGACTTCCCGGTAGTAGTGTCTCAACAAGCAAATGCCACTATTAAAGGCGTCGAAGCGGAGCTTACTTACAACTGGCAAGAAAACGGTACGGGCGGCAGAATTTTTGGTGACGCCTCTCAGGGAACCTTTAATAGCGGTGGAAATTTACCCTTACAGCCGGCCCCACGCCTTGGCGCAGAAATAACTCACCAAATAAATGAATGGAAAATGAATGCAACTTATATTCATGCTTACCAACAAACCCGTTTAGCAAGCTTTGAAATTGGGCCCACACCGAGCTATAACCTGCTCAATGCTAGCCTCTCTTATACAGAGAAAATCCAAGCGGTCTCTTGGACGGGCTACCTACGTTTAAGTAATTTGCTCAATCAAGATATTCGCTACGCCACCACACCTGAAACCGTTAGACTCTATGCCCCTCAGCCAGGAAGAAGCTTGATGGTGGGTGTTAAAGCGGCCTTTTGAGCAAGAGCCTACTATGAATAGTAGGTAAATAATGCCCCAACCAATCCCGCAACAAGAATAACTAAAACTGGATTGATTTTTGTTCTGAGGATGAGGTAAAGGGTAATCAAGGCCAAGACTAAAGTAACGGGACTAAAAATCGAAGCTTTCCCAACTGCATAAACACCCGATGCCATTAACCCGATGGAAATAGGCTCTAAAGCGTTTTGTACTGTCCGACGCCAAGGGCTTTCTCCAAAACGGCTCCACAAATGTCCAGCATAAAAACACAGAATGCTAGAGGGTAAAAAGAAGGCTAGAAGTACAACGCCTGCACCCAATAATCCCGCGATTCGATAGCCAATGATCAAGACCATGAGCATATTGGGGCCAGGGGACAGCTGGCCAATGCTGTATGCATGAACAAATTGCGTATGGTCAATGCCAAACTGGTGCGCCAATATGCTTTGCATTTCTGGCAAAACAGCAGTACCACCCCCTACCGCCAAGATGGATAGTAAAGAAAAGCTGAGGGCTAATTGAATGAATACATTCATAGCTTTTTACTAGGTCGATAAAGATAAATGGCGATCGGAGCCATGACCAATAAAACGAGAGGGAGCGATAGCTTGGCGATGCTCATTAAGATGAAAGTGGTTATGATCAAAAACAGTGATTTCACATGACGCCAGTGCTCATCACCAATACGGTAAGTGATTGCACCCAATAATCCCGTAGCTGCTGCAGCAATACCCGGCAGAATCAAATTAGACAAATAGTGATTGGATTTGCTCGTATAAAGAATACCAATAACCAAAACAAATACTGACCCAGGAAGAATCAAACCCAAGACAGCCGCAACTGCTCCAACGGCGCCACGCAACTTATCTCCTGCCAATACCGCTAAGTTGACTGAATTTAGCCCAGGCATTGTCTGGCTGATAGTCAAATAGGCCATAAATTCATCGGGAGATAACCATTTTCGCTTGTCCACCAGCAAGATGCGCTCATAAGCAATAATGCCGCCGCCAAAACTTACCGCCCCAACAATAAAAAATTGGACGAATAAATCCCGAAGAGTTACAAAACTATTATTTGACGATTCCATCTGCAAAAACTTTATTCAGGCTTACCGTATACCAAAGCAGTTTTAGTGCTGCCAATTTCTAGCCAATCCTTTAACTCTATTTGAAGTTTTTTAAAGAACTTATCAGCCCGTTTATGGGATTTACTCTCCGCTCTGTTTCCATCTGTCACACGATATGAGAAAGCCAATTCGCCAACAATAGGGTCACCGACGCTCTTCATCCAAATTGCAATATCGCAATGAGCCTGAACACCATCACCAAACTGCAAATTTCCAATAGGAAGACATGCTTCGAGAATTTTATTAGTCTGACCACCAACAATTCGAAGTGGCGCTTTATGGTCAATTGATAATTTTTTTAAGCTAGGGAAAAAATTACCAACACTGGCATAAGTACGATCAAAAATTTTGTCTATAGGTACTGAATCTAAAATCGCATTGTTCGAATAAATCATACGCTTGGATCCAATTTCCTCTCCACGCAATATTTATTGTTTCAAGCGAGATCTAGATTTAATGCTTTTCTTTGGGGTGGGATCAAATTTAAAAGACTCTTCTATATCGTGAGTTCTGCATTTGAGAGTGACTTCACACCAATCATCCACCCAAACATTTTGCCGTGACTCCCTCACACGCAAAATGATATTGTTTAGTCGTAAATCTTCACCGGGGGTATCGTAAAAATAGACGTTTCTCAGCCCAGTATTTGCATTGTCTAAATGAAAAAACTGAACCTTGTTTTTATGGCAAAAATCGAGAATTTGCTGGGTAAGCCTGGTAATTTGGGTGCGCCTATCCAAGTCTTTTGGCTTAATTAGTAGCTTAAATTCTCTATTAGTAACCGCCTGATGCAATTTCATGATTCTCCCTCTCGTTTAGAAAGAGATTACCACTAAGCAGAATCTTTCAATAAACCTCTGGAACGTACATCTCAGGAGGCACTGGACCGCGTAAATAATCTGGATTATGAACACGTTTTGGCAAGGTAATAATGGGGTGATCAATCTCTTTATACGGAATTTGGCTAAGCAGATGGGTAATGCAATTTAAACGCGCCTTCTTCTTGTCGTTTGCGGCAACTACCCACCATGGCGCCTCAGGGATATCAGTACGCTCTAACATGGTCTCTTTGGCCTTGGTGTAGTCCTCCCAAAGGCGACGAGCCTCTAAATCCATTGGACTGAGCTTCCATTGCTTTAACGGATCATGAATTCGCATCATAAATCGGTTGTATTGCTCATCATCGGAAATCGAGAACCAATACTTAATCAGAATAATTCCAGAATTTACCATCATGCGCTCTAAATCTGGAACAGTTCTCAAGAACTCTTCGTACTCCTCATCAGTACAAAATCCCATCACTTTTTCGACTCCGGCACGGTTGTACCAACTGCGGTCAAATAAAGCGATTTCCCCGCCAGCCGGCAATTGGGAGATGTAGCGTTGAAAGTACCACTGGGTCTTTTCACGCTCATTGGGTGCAGGTAATGCCACTACCTTACAAACGCGGGGGTTTAAACGCTGGGTAATCCGCTTGATCGCACCGCCCTTACCCGCTGAGTCACGACCTTCAAATAAAACCGCAACTTTTACCTTATTTTCTACAACCCAGTCTTGTAACTTGACCAATTCACCCTGAAGGCGAAATAGCTCTTTAAAGTAGGTTTGTCTAGAAATAGCTGAACCACTTCCCCCATCGGGAGATAGGCGATCATCATCGAGCTCCATTTCGAGCTCTTCATCCATGCTATCTAAAATTTCTGCTTGAGCACGCTGATACCAATCAGCCATCTCTTGATGCTTTGAGGTCATTCGTTTTTCCTAATTACAGCCAATAGTTTTAAACCAAGGATATGACATTTTAATTACATATAGCATTTAATAGAGCTGGAGATCATTTCCTGACTATATTGGGCTAACTGCTTGCGATCTGCAGTCAACCCATTTTGGCATTTCAGGGGCTCTAAAAAGCTTAACTCCACCCTTAAATCGCGTTCCTTGAGAATATTAGCGATCGACTCTATTAAGCCCATCTCCCCAATAAAAGCAGGCGCTTCACTTCGTAAACCAGTTTTAGTAGAAAAGTATTGAATTGCGAGTGGATAAACTGGCGCCCCAGCGCTCACTGCCGACTCAAATAAGTTTGCCTTAAATGGCAGAACATGAGTACCCAGACTAGAAGTGCCCTCGGGAAAAATACAGATTGATTCAGATTGGAGAATTTTTCCTACCTCACCAGATACCTGACGAGCGTGCCGTGAGTTATCACGCTTAATAAATACCGTTCCCAACTGCTTAGCCATCCAACCAAAAATAGGCCAACCCTCTACTTCTGATTTAGCAACAAAACGAATAGGGTTAAAGGCATTAATCACATGAATATCTAACCAAGAAATATGATTGGCGGCCAATAAGTAGGATCTATTGGGCAATATTTGCGATCCATGCACAACAAGCTGAACCTTAAATATACCTAGCAATCTTTTCGACCATCGCTGTATATGCCAACTCTTCAGATTTTTTTTCTGAAAAGGGAAAATAAAAAGTAAGGTCATCACACCACCCATAATATGTAGCAAGATTAGCGACCATAAATAGAGTCGAAATAAAAATGGTGTTTGATTTTCTGTATGAGGGTTTTTCATATGCATACCCAATCATAAACAGAAAGCCAATAATGAAGATTGCGCACGTCACAAAAGTGACTTCAAAGTGTCATGAGACTTACATATGAGACTGGCTTAATTCAAACTCATGATGCACTACAGAGCTATCTGGATTTCAGACGTACACCTGGGAACATCAGGGTGTCAGGCAAACTACCTTCTTGATTTTCTCAAGCATAACGAAGCAGATAAATTCTACTTAGTTGGCGATATCATTGATGGCTGGAAACTCAAACGTTCATTTTATTGGCCGCAAGCTCACAACGATGTTGTCCAAAAACTGCTTCGTAAAGCCCGTAAAGGTGCGGAAGTAATTTATGTACCAGGGAACCATGACGAAAGTGCCCGACAATTCTTTGGCATGTCATTTGGTGACGTTAAAGTGGTTGAAGAAGTCATTCACACAACCTTAGATGGCAAAAAACTCTGGGTAACCCATGGCGACCTATTTGATGGGGTCATGCAATACGCCAAATGGCTAGCTTATGTGGGCGATACCTTATATACCTTGATTCTGTACATCAATCGTTACTTCAACATGCTGCGGGTAAAGATGGGATTGCAATACTGGTCACTTTCACAATACCTCAAACATCAAGTCAAGAATGCGGTCAGCTATATTGCCGACTTTGAGCACATCATGGCCAGAGAAGCGCGTTTACGCGGTTGTGATGGCGTAGTGTGTGGCCATATCCATAAGGCTGAAATTCGTGAAATCGATGGCTTGCTCTATT